>JYMV01013197.1_pt1 | contig 87515 bp, 82 predicted proteins | sample 338911 | NCBI WGS metagenome assembly JYMV01 (sample SAMN03354496, study PRJNA234377) | hydrothermal vent metagenome | biome: Deep sea; feature: Hydrothermal plumes at the Eastern Lau Spreading Center, Western Pacific Ocean; material: Seawater | place: Tonga | collected 2009 | depth 2000 m m | reverse complement strand
AGCGGCACTGACACGCTTTACGATCAGCTACGAAGGCAGGCTGCCACAGTAGTAACCCCATCCCCGGTTACACAGAATTCTGCACACCCTCAAACCTGGGTGGCCCCCAAGTCAGGGAAGACATGTAGTGTCAGGGAGCGCCAGATATCTTCTGAGTACGCAGGCGTCACATGCTCCTTTTTGAGCTCAAACCAAGCCTCTGCGACTTTCTCCAAGGTGTGCTCGCTGGCAGCCTTCTGCTGCTGGCGGTTGTTGTCGCGCTGTTCCTTTGGGTCAATGCCTTGAATAACCAGTTGCCGAGCGTCGATTGTCAGCTTTCGTGCCTGAGAGAGCGAAACCTCGGGGTAAGTGCCAAGCCCCATGTTCAGGCGCTTTTTGGTGACGGGATGGTAGTAGTTGAAATTCCATAACTTAGAGCCATTGCTTCTCACTCGCAACTGCAGGCCATCCCCATCGCCGAGGACATAGTCAGTCGCTTTGGGGGCAGAGTTTTTGACCTTGGTTTCAGTGAGACGTATGGCTTTGCCGCTCATTCTGGTATTCCACAGCTGGGTTTGGTATTCCAAAAAATACCAGAGGAATACTTGGAATACCATTTGGAATACCAGATGTGCTGGCTTCCATGAGACGCTATTGGACGTTGTTGGGCTGTAAGTCATTGATTTTTAAGTGTTTCAGGCACAAAAAAAGACGTCCGGAGACGTCTTTAGATGCTTTTTTGGTGGAGCCGGGGGGAACTGACCTATTGGCCTCCGAAGGCTCTATTCCGCTGGTTTCAACGGATTTTTGATGCGAATTCCGGACTTGTTATATTGCACAAAGTTGCTCTTAATATTATGTAATCTTGACCGGCTGTCAAGCGCTTCGCTGACGCCAGAGAGGTTATCGTCTGAGTCCTCGCTGGCCGGTAATCAACAGGCACTGGATGCGTTCGCCGGTCTCCGTCCGCACCGTGGATCCGACCCCCGATAGCGTCTTTCTAGGCAGCTCCGTCGCCAGGTCGTCGGGGGTATTAAAGAGGCCGTCATAGTCTTCGGGGTTCCCCACGCCAGCTACAAGCGTGAGCTCGCCAGAGTGACGAAGGAACGTGATTTTTTAAAAGACGCGGCAGCGTACTTTGCCAGGTAATCATCGAACGGTACTTGATGATCCAGCGCTGCCGCAACGTGTACCCAGTCCGATTAATGTGCCGTTGTTTGAAGGTGTCTGCCAGTGGCTATTACGACGACTGGCAAGGTCGCGAGCCAAGTCCACGCGCTTAGGAGAATGCGCGCTTGATAAAACGTATTCGTGAGCTTCATGAGGATAGTCGCGATGCAATAGGTGCGCCTCGCATGCACGAAGATCTACTCTTCGAAGGTGAAACCGCCAGCCTGAACCGCGTTGCTCGCTTGATGGCCGCAGAGAAAATTCAAGGTTGGCCGCGCAGGAAGAGACGCGGCTTTGGCCGAGCAGCTTCTGGCCGCGCAGCAGGTGTGAAAAATTTGCTGGAGCGCGACTTTAATGCTTTGGAGCCGGAGCGCAAGTGGGGCACTGATATCACAGAGATCGCCACGCTGGAGGGCAAGCTGTTCCTTTGCGTTGTGCTAGATCTGTATACCAAGTTAATCGTTGGCTGGTCTATGCATCGTCGTCAGGACAGGCAGATGGTGATCCGCGCAGTGGAAATGGCGATTTAGCAGCGTCAGGGCGACTGGTCGGTAGTTCTGCATTTTGACATAGGAATCCAATTTACCAGCGCCGATTATCAGCGCTTTCTGAGTAGAAATACACTGGTTTCCAGCATGAGTGCCGTTGGGCGTTGTGGCGATAACGCGGCTTGCGAAGGGTTCTTCGGCCAACTCAAGCGGGAGCGTGTTGCTCATCTAAAACCGCCCGTGGGAGTGGGGTAGAACCCCTCATTAGCTCACTTCAAAACTAGACACCTTGTTCTACTTGATGGATATTCGGTAGGCCTTTTTGGCGTAGAGTGACAGCCCTAAGTGCTCTAGCTGGTGATTCTGAGCATGATTGTTAGATCCGAACTTGCTCTGCTGTTGCCACCAACCCGACTCTTCCATCCTTGACGTGATGTCTCTATTTTGAACCCGCTCAGCTTTTTCCCTTCTCTGCGCCTGGCTTGGCGTCTTGTATCCTTTGCTTCATTCGCAGCAGTGCTGGCCGGTTGTGCTGGAGTCAAAGTAACTGCGGTCAGTAACGATGATTACCTGACCCTACGCCGCGGCGATGTGCTGACAACAGGCAACCTCGGTACGTCGTCCATTGCTGCTCTACAAGTGGTCGGTAGCGACGAGAAAGGTTGTCTTGCGCAGTTTCTGGCTTGCCGCAATGCGCTGGAAAACACGACAGGACTAGATGATGAACAACGGCTCTCGGCGTTGGCTGAGCTATGGCTCAAAGAAGCCCAAGATGGACGCAACAGTATGGCTCCGCAATCCAGGACTGATGCGTACCTTGAGAGCGCCCGTTACGCTTATGCCTATCTTTTTCTGACCGCTCGGTTACCGGGGCAGCGCGCGCTTGAGGATCGACAAACCCAAGTTCGTGACTATTACAACTTTTCGGTTCAGCAGGCACTTACTGAAGTCTTTGAGCGGTATCACGGACATCCGCCTTCGCCCGAGCATCCTCAAGGGAACTTCCGGATCGTAACCGGACGCTGGACTGTAACCGGACAAATGAAGGATGTGCGTTTAGCGGATGATCGCCAACTGCCCAAGGAGCTTATACCTGCTGCTTCATTATCTTTTGGTGGTCTGCGCAACCAGTACCGCCGTGATGGGGTGGGCGCTGAGCTGGTGGCCGTGACGGCTAAACGGGTGGTGAGCAAGGACAGTGACGAGCTGCCATGGAGTGAAACACCCTTTCCCGCAATCACCGCATTGGCGCACTTCCCCGGCAAAACGCTGGAAGAGGTGCTCAGCACCTACGAGGTTGAGGTGATCGGATACGATCCCTACCGACATGACTCGGTAGAGATTCATGGGGTAGAGGTGCCACTGGCGGCGAATTTTACGTCGGGCTATGGCTTATGGCTGGCTCGATCAGGATTCGCCAGGCAGTCGCTGCTGACTTTGGTGGGCCGCGGTGAGGTGCTGGAGCGGCCACATGTTTACATGTTGCAGCCGTTCGATCCGGATCGGCGCATCATTGTCATGTTGCACGGTCTCGCGAGCAGCCCGGAGGCCTGGATCAATGTGGCCAACGAGGTGCTGGGTGATGAGGAGCTGCGGCGCAACTTCCAGATATGGCAGGTCTACTATCCGACCAATCTGCCGATTGCCGTTAATAACCAAGCTATTCGACAGGCCATCGAACAGACGCTGAGAAACTTTGACCCACAGGGCGAGGCCAAAGCCAGCCATGACATGGTGTTGGTCGGTCACAGTATGGGCGGCGTGTTGTCGCGCTTGATGGTGTCTTCGTCGGGCGAGCGCTTGTGGGATGCCATGCTTAGCGATTTCGACATCAAGGGCGCGCGCGTTCAAAAGGTCAAAGCTAGCCTAGGCCCTTATTTGTATTTCGAGCCGCTGCCCCAGGTTAGTCGGGCGGTATTTGCCGCCGCGCCGCATCGCGGCACCCCGTTCGCCGAGAATCGCATATCGCGCTGGGCTGCCGGGCTTGTAAGGATGCCCGTGTCCATGCTGACCCGCTTCAAGGAAGTCACCCAGGCTCTGGTTGATCCTAACTCTGCGGCTCCGGTGGCGCTGCGGCGGCCGCTTAACAGCATTGATAACCTCAGCAACCAGGATCCTTTCGTCAAAGCTGCAGCTGATCTACCGATCTCTCTCTACGTGCGCTACCACTCGATCATTGGCAACCACACACCAAACCTCGAAGTTTTGCTTTCGAGCGACGGTGTTGTGCCGTACGCCAGCTCTCATCTGCCAGGGGCGGAGTCGGAGCTGGTCGTTCCTTCTTGGCACAGTGTGCAGGAGACACCACAGGCCATTGTCGAGATACGCAGGGTGTTACATGAGCACCTCAAGGGGCTGAAACCCAGCCCCGCGAATGATACGGGGTCGCCATGAATTGGGTGCTGCGGATTCTGATGCAAAGCGGCATATCGCTAGTTTTGCTGCTGCTCACCGCGTGGGGCACGTTGGCGCTGGTTTACCAGACACTGGGTGTCACTGGCGCTATTGCGATTACGGCTTGGTGTTTACTTGGCATAGTCCTGCAAGTCGTGCTCTGGCGTGGACGAGTGATCTCGGCAATCTCGAGCAGCGTTCTGTCTTTTGCAGTCCTGCTTTTCTGGTGGACAAGCCTTGAACCATCTAACCAGCGCTCTTGGGCAAGCGATGTCGCGCAGATGAGCCACGGTGAGATCACTGGTAGCAAACTGACTTTGCACAACGTTCGGAACTTCACCTGGCGCAGTGACGACGATTTCGATGCTGTTTGGGAAACCCGGAGTTACGACCTTGATCAGCTCGCGTCGGTCGATCTGATTACGTCCTACTGGGGCATGCCAGCCATTGCCCATGTACTCGTCTCGTTCGGCTTTAACGACGGGCGCTTTCTGACCTTCACTGTCGAGGTGCGCAAAGAGCAAGCCGAGGCCTATTCGGAGATTGGCGGGTTCTTCAAACAGTTCGAACTGAGCATCGTTGCCACAGATGAGCGCGACGCACTGCGCGTTCGTACAAATGTGCGTGGCGAAGACAGCTATCTATACCGCATTGCCATGCCACCCCAGGCGATGCGGACCTTACTTGTTTCGTATGTGCAGCAGGCCAATGCCCTGATCGAACAGCCACGCTTCTACAACACCATCACGGCCAATTGCACGACAATCGTATTCGATATGGTGCGTACGATCATTGGAGGCCTGCCCGCAGACTATCGCCTTCTGCTGACCGGCTATCTTCCGGCCTACGTAATGTCAGTGGGCGGTTTGCAAGAGGGCTACTCGCTGGACGAGCTAAGTCAGCGAGGACGCTTTACCGACCGAGCGAAGGCGGCTGGGGAGATAGATGATTTCTCTTGGCTGATACGGCGTGGAGTACCCGGTGTGGCAACTCATTAGCTAGGCGTGCATATCTACCAGAGCGGGGGGAGTCCAGCCGTGTCGTATCCCTGAGTTGCAGCCTATGAGCTTTAAGGTCTGAAGTATCGGCGGTATTCGCTGGGTGTGACGCCTTGCCATTTGCGAAATCCTCGAGAAAAGTTGCCTTGATCGCTGAAACCGATCAACTCGGCAATTTCACTCACACTGCGCGACGTCTGGCGCAGGTACCAACAGGCAAGTTCGTTGCAGGCTTCATCCAGCATGTCTTGGAATTGTTTGCCTTCGCTTTCGAGTCTGCGCGCCAGCGTCCGGCGCGACAGCCCCAGGGCTTTCGCAGTGTCCATCAGTGTTGGCCACTCAGGCTCGGCCAGATGGATTAGGTGGCGCACCTTCGTGCTGACACTCCCCGACAATTTGATCAATTCCTCATCGCCAGCACTACAAATGCGTTTGTACAGGTTGGGATCGGCAGTCTCAAGGGGCCGGTCGACCACTGAAATTTTGAATCGGATTGCCAAGTCCGGGCTGCCATGTTGTGTACACCAGGGTTCCTCAGAAACTGGCCGAAAGTGGGTCGCAGTCGGTGGCCATGGCAGACCGACAGTGGCCTCCCCCAATGTTTCTTCGTCGACGATGGATCGGAAAATATTGAAGAGCGTATATAGCGTCGCATTCTGCATGAACCGTGAGTAATCACCGTTCAAACAACATTTTGATTAGATGCCTAAGCTGCCGAATTCTGTAGGAAATCGAGCTAGAGGCGGTTCTACCCTTTTTTAAAAAAAGGGAGCGCACGCTGCGAAGCGATTACTCCCTAGGAGAAAGGGTTGTCAGTTCGAGATGAGAAAACAGGCTAATTGAGCTTCGCGTAAATTTTTGCGTGGGGGCCGTTCTGCTGAGCTTGCCAAGCTTCTGACGTATCGGAGAAAGAAAACTCCGAGTAGTCCACGGTGATGCTTTGCTCTTGAGAGATTTTCAGCAGCCGTTGCCAAATTTTCTGGCGGTCTGCAGGCGGCCTTTGCCCGGTGCCGATGCATGACAGGGTTTTGAATAACAGGTCAGCGATATCCAAATTGATCTGGCGTCCGGCACCTGTTCCTATCGTCATTATTCGTGCGCCCCAGCGACAGGCCTTTAATGCGTAAAGTAATGGCTGGCCACATACTAAATCCAAGACTACGTCGTAGCCTTCACCGGCCTCGCTCTTCAGAGCTTGTACATCGCTTTCATCGCCTTTAAGGCAGACGACGCTATCAGCAATGCCTCGCTCGGTGAGTCTTGCTAGAGCTTCGGCGCTGCGTCCGGCAGCAACCACTTTTCCTGCGCCGAGGTAACGCGCAAGTTGCAGAGCTATCTGCCCCAGCGTTCCTGTCCCGCCAAGTATTAGAACGGTCTCACCCGGTTTGATGTTCGCCGTTTCGAGAGGAACGAGGGCGCCTGTGGCCGCTATGCCCATGGTGATAGCGGTACGGTCATCGATGTGGTCGGGTACCTCCCAAACTTCTTCTGCTGGAACCAGAGTTTTTTCCGCCCAAGCACCAAAAGGTAATACCGACCGTTCGCCAAAGTAAACGCGCGTGCCTTCAGCGTTACGGCCAACACCTTCGCCTCGAATGACGCAGGGGTACTCAACACCCAAGCGGTAGGCGCCAAGCACATCCCAGCCGCCCAGGCCGGCAGTGTCTACACTGATAAGTACAGAGCCTTCTTGTGGTGCAGGCTCTGTGAAGTCTTGAATGACGGGCAGTGCGCCGCGTTCATTAATAACAGCTGCTTTCATGATTGTTTTCCTTGGAGCGATAGCTTGGCTGTAACCGTGGGTCTAAAACACGAGGCAATAGCTTTTGCTTTTCAGGGTGTTTGTGTGTTCTGTAATGGGTTATCATTCTGAAATAAGATTTCAATTCTGTCAAAAGAATGATTAAGAGTCCCGTCATGCTCGTATTGAGCTAGAGGTGCCCCCTTGCATTATTCATCCAATAACCAATCAGGTTTTCAAACAGCCCATCCGCAGCTTCATTCGTACACTGAACTAGGTGGTCAAAAAGGGATTGCCTCGGTTTTTTTACCTGAAGAGGTGCCTGTTGCTTTCGTCTATAACGGCATCAGTCAGGCTGTCATGATGGCAAGCCCTTTTGACCTTGAAGACTTGGCGATCGGTTATAGCATTGGCAGCGGCTTGATAACGGATGCCGCTTGTATCTACGGTATAGAGATTACCCAGGGCCTTGTTGGTATTCAGTTGCAGATAAGTGTAAGTCAGCGCGCTTTCACCAAGATCAAGCAGCTACGCAGGACGCAGGCAGGGTCGACCGGCTGCGGCCTGTGTGGTGTAGAGTCACTTGCCAACGCGCTACCGGACTTGCCGGCTCATCCCGCACGAGCGTTACCTCCAGCGCAGCACCTGAGCAAGTTACGTTCTTGTCTGGCCAGCCACCAATTACTGGCCAAACAGACTGGTGCGTTGCACGCCGCGATATATGTGGATGAGAGGGGCGAGATCACGCTGTGTCGTGAGGATGTGGGGCGGCACAACGCTATGGACAAGTTGATTGGCGCGCTGATAAACGATCAGCTCCTTCCAAACAATGGTTTTGTGGTGGTCACCAGTCGCTGCAGCCTTGAACTGATACAGAAGGCGGTGCGCGCAGGGTTTTCTACTCTTGCCACCTTGTCAGCTCCAACCGACATTAGTGTTTCCTGGGCTCGCTACTGCAATTTGAACCTTGTGCACATACCGCGTTCCAGCGCCCCCAGAGTCTATAGTCCGGAGCCAGTATGAGTACGCCAAAAGCCGGCCGGGAAAAATTTAAACGTTATACGGGACCGGCGGCAGGTTGGGGGGCGTTGCGCAGCGTTACCAGTGCATGGCTGGGCAGTAGTCAACCAGTCAAGAATATTCGTGCGCTGTTGAAGACTAATCAGCACGGAGGTTTTGATTGTCCAGGGTGCGCCTGGGGAGAAGAGCCCGGCACGGGACGAGTGAAGTTTTGTGAGAATGGCGCCAAGGCTGTGAACTGGGAGGCAACCTCCCGAAAAGTTGATGCTGATTTCTTTGCACGGCATAGTGTTGCGCAACTGCGCCGGCAAACAGATTACTGGTTAGAGTATCAAGGTCGGTTGACCGAGCCGATGCGCTATGACCGAGATAGCGATCATTATGTGCCTATCAGTTGGGACGATGCCTTTGCGCTTATCGGGCAGCATCTGAACGCCTTGGATTCACCAAGCGAGGCAGAGTTTTATACCTCTGGGCGCGCCAGTAATGAGGCGGCTTTCCTATATCAGTTATTCGTTCGCATATTTGGTACCAACAACTTTCCTGACTGCTCCAACATGTGTCATGAGGCGAGTGGAGTTGCCTTGGGGGCGAGTCTTGGCACCGGCAAAGGCACGGTCACCTTTACCGACTTTGAGCAAGCTGACGCAATTTTTGTGCTGGGCCAGAATCCGGGAACCAACCATCCAAGAATGCTAGAGCCCTTACGCGATGCAGTACGCCGCGGAGCACAGGTGGTTTGCTTCAATCCGCTGAAAGAGCGCGGGCTAGAACGCTTTCAGCATCCGCAAAGCATGGCGAAAATGCTGAGTAATAGCGCCGACGCGATGCACACCGCTTATTTTCGGCCAGCTCTGGGTGGTGATCTCTCGGTACTGCGCGGGATGGCCAAGTACATGCTGCAGTGGCAGCGTGAAGCTCAGCGGTATCGTCTGGAGGGTGTATTTGATGAGGCGTTCATACTTTCTCAGACCAGTGGCTTTCAGGATTATATCGCCGTGCTGGATACAACTGATTGGGCTGATGTAGTTGCTCAATCCGGTCTCCGCCTAGACGAGATAGAGCAGGCGGCGCGGCTTTTTTGCGATGCCGGAAACGCTATTTTCTGCTGGGCAATGGGAATAACCCAACACCATCACGGTGTAGCGACAATCCAGGAAATTGTGAACCTGCAGCTATTGCGAGGAAACATTGGCCGCGCTGGTTCCGGCGTGTGTCCTGTTCGGGGCCACAGTAACGTGCAAGGCGATAGAACAATGGGCATCGATGAGCGACCTAGCCCTGCGTTTTTGGATCGCTTGCAGACATACTTTGGTTTCAGCCCTCCGCGCAAGCCAGGCCATAACACAGTAGAAGCAATCAAGGCGATGCTGGAGGGGAGGGCAAAAGTCTTTATCGGGTTGGGTGGGAATTTTGCCCAGGCAACACCGGACAGCAAGGTGACTCATGCCGCTTTGTCCCGCTGCGCGCTTAATGTACAGATTAGTACCAAGCTCAACCGCAGCCATTTAATGGTGAGCAATGATGCGCTGATCTTGCCGTGCCTGGGCCGAACGGATATTGACCGTCAAGCCTCCGGCCACCAATGCGTTACCGTGGAAGACTCGTTCAGCATGGTGCATGCATCTTTTGGCCAGCTAGAGCCGCTCTCTGAGGGTATGAAGTCTGAACCATGGATTATTGCTGGAATGGCGAGAGCAACAGTCGGTGATCACATTGTTGATTGGCAAGCCATGCGGGACGACTATCGGACTATCCGTGCAGCGATTGGCGCCTGTGTTCCAGGCTTCGAGCATTTTGAGCAGCGGCTCCAAAACCCGGGTGGGTTCCACCTTACTAATACGGCGGCAACACGTTGTTGGCGCACGGATAGCGGTAAGGCGAGGTTCATTGCCAGTGACTTGCCAGCAGATTTGCTACCGGAAGCGGTCAGGTCGTCCGGTCAGAAACATGACCTGGTCTTGCAGAGCCTGCGCTCGCACGATCAATATAACACCACTATTTACGGGCTCGATGATCGCTACCGAGGCGTGACGGGGCAGCGAGAGATTGTTTTCATCAACCAACACGACATCGATAGACTAGGTTTAATTGCTGGTGCCAAAGTCGACATAGTGTCGATCTGGAATGATGGCGTCGAAAGGCGCGTGCGAGGTTTTCGAGTACTGCCATACGATATTCCTCCAGGACAGGCAGCGGCCTACTACCCGGAAGTGAACCCCTTGGTGCCGTTGGATAGTTGCGGTGTTGGGAGCAGTACGCCGGTGTCGAAGTACATCCCTATTAGGGTGGAGCCGTCCCAAGGTGATGCTCCGCTGGCCTCCAGCGGAGCATAGCGGGACTTTTATCTAGTCGCGCTCTACGGCTAGTGCCACTCCCTGGCCACCACCTATGCACAAGGTGGCCAGCCCTTTCTTGGCGCCCCGTAGCGCCATTTCATGCAGCAGCGTTACTAGCACTCGACAGCCCGATGCGCCGATCGGATGCCCTAAGGCGATAGCGCCACCGTTCACATTGACCTTGTCGATATCCCACTGCAGCTCCTTGCCTACCGAGAGGCACTGGGCGGCGAAAGCCTCGTTGGCTTCAATCAGGTCCAGTTGGTCAAGGGTCCAGCCGGCTTTCGCTAAACAGCGTTTGCTGGCCGGTACCGGTCCAATGCCCATGATCGCCGGATCCACGCCGGCACTAGCATAGCCTTTGACTCGGGCCAGAACAGGCAGCCCCAATGCTTCTGCGCGCTCGGCAGACATCAGTAGCACAGCTGCCGCACCGTCATTGAGGGTCGAGGCATTGCCTGCCGTTACGCTGCCTTCTTTTTTGAAGGCAGGACGCAACCCGGCAAGGCTGTCCGCAGTGGTTGCTGAGCGGGGCTGCTCATCGATTTCAAAGAGAATAGGGTCGCCTTTGCGTTGAGGGATTGGTACGGGGGCAATCTCACTCTTGAAGCGCCCCGCCTTGATAGCCGCAGCAGCGCGCTGCTGGGATATCAGTGCGTAGGCATCCTGGTCCGCCCGGCTCAGTTGGTACTGGTCAGCTAGGTTTTCCGCAGTGATGCCCATGTGGTAGTCATTAAAGGCATCAATCAAACCGTCTTTGAGTAGGCTGTCTTGTAGTTCGGCATGGCCCATCCGCAAGCCGGTGCGGGCCTTGGGTAGCACATAGGGCGCCAGGCTCATGTTTTCCATGCCGCCTGCAATGACGGCTGCTGCATCGCCGCAGCGAATCGCTTGCACCGCCATATGCACCGCTTTCAAGCCGGAACCGCATAGTTTATTCAGCGTCATTGCTGGCGTTGAAAACGGCAGCCCTGCGTTAATGGCCGACTGACGAGCGGGATTCTGTCCGCATCCGGCACTGAGCACTTGTCCCATGATGACCTCGTCAATGTCGGCAGCATCAACGCCACTTGTGCTGAGCAAGGCGCGAATGACAGTGCTGCCCAGTTCCACTGCGGAGATATTCGCCAGTGATCCTTGAAAGCTGCCAATAGCGGTACGTTTGGCAGCAACGATTACAACCTCATGCATGTTGATTCTCCAAAAAAAACGTGGCCTCCCGAAGGTTGAGCCACGTAAATGTTCCAACGGGCAGCATTTGCCTCGCAGCAAGGGGGCAGCAGCAAGGCAAATCCGGATTACCTGTCAGCGCAGGTCAGTATTTGCTTTGGAAACGGTCTACCTGAAGAGCGCAGCCGGTAACGTTTTGTAGATGCTCTATTGATATATCCGGCGCAAGCTCTACAAGCTCCACTCCCGTCTCTGTGATGTCCAAGACAGCAAGGTCGGTAATGATCCGATTGACCACGCCCAACCCGGTAAGGGGAAGGTCACAGTTCTCGAGGATCTTAGGGCTCCCGTCTTTTGCGCAATGTTCCATGAGCACCACAACACGTTTGACGCCAGCGACCAGGTCCATGGCGCCGCCCATGCCCTTGACCATCTTGCCGGGAATCATCCAGTTGGCAAGATCGCCTTGCTGCGATACCTGCATCGCGCCAAGGATGGCTAGGTTGATGTGCCCACCCCGAATCATTGCAAAGGATTCTGCGTTGTCGAAGAAGCTGCTGCCCGGCAAGCTGGTGACCGTTTGCTTGCCCGCGTTGATCAGGTCCGGATCTACCTCGTTCTCCAGAGGGAAGGGGCCAATGCCGAGTAGACCATTTTCACTTTGTAGCCAAACGTCCATACCTGTGGGAATGTAGTTGGCGACCAGCGTTGGCAAGCCAATACCCAGGTTGACATAGAAGCCATCTGACAGTTCTTGCGCAGCGCGCTGTGCCATTTGTTCACGTGTCCAAGCCATGATCAGGCGCTCCGTGTAGTGCGTTTTTCGATGCGTTTTTCGGGTGAGGTATTCAATACCATGCGCTGGACGTAGATACCTGGAAGGTGAATTTGGTCGGCGTCCAGTTCGCCAATTTCAACAATTTCTTCTACCTCAACGATGCACACTTTGCCGGCAGTCGCGGCAAGTGGGTTGAAATTGCGAGCGGTTTTTCTAAATACAAGGTTGCCCGACTTATCGGCTTTCCAGGCCTTGATCAGTGCAACGTCTGCGGTCAGTGAGGTCTCCATGACATACCACTCTCCGTTGAACTGACGAGTTTCCTTGCCTTCAGCGATGAGCGTGCCGTAGCCAGTCTTTGTGTAAAAGGCTGGTATGCCAGCACCTCCGGCGCGCAACTTTTCAGCCAAGGTACCTTGTGGTGTGAACTCAAGCTCAAGTTCCTTAGAAAGGTACTGACGCTCAAACTCCTTGTTCTCGCCAACGTAGGACGAAACCATTTTGCGAATCTGGCGCGTTTCAAGTAGCAGGCCCAAGCCAAAGCCGTCTACACCAGCGTTGTTACTAATGACGGTAAGGTCTTTCTTGCCGGAATCGCGCAAGGCTTCAATGAGTGCCTCCGGTATGCCGCAGAGGCCAAACCCGCCAACTGCCAAGGTCATTCCATCGTCTATCAGCCCCTCTAGGGCGTGATGGGCATTGGGATAAATTTTGTTCATTGTTGTCGCTACTCCTCGTGCCGTTGAAACTTGAAATTGCGCTATGCGTGTTGCTTGTTTTTCGCCCTGGCAACCCTTGATCCATTGGGGCGTTTCAGAGTCTCGCTAATCCGATTGCCGGCTTCTATCAAGGAGCCGAGATCCACACCTGTTTCAATCCCAAGGCCATTCAAGAGGTACAAGACGTCTTCACTGGCAACATTTCCGGTCGCACCCTCGGCATAGGGGCAACCGCCTAGGCCCGCTACCGAACTGTCGAATACCTGCACACCCTCAAGCAGGCTGGCGTAGATATTCGCCAGAGCTTGGCCGTAGGTGTCGTGGAAATGGCCAGCGAGCGCAGAATTGGGCACCGCCTTGGATACGCTGGCAATCAGCTTGCGGGTGGCGCCAGGGGTGCCGGTGCCAATGGTGTCGCCCAGGGAAACTTCATAGCAGCCCATGGTATAAAGCTCACGAGCCACTGCTGCCACTTGTGAAGCTGGCACGTCTCCGTCGTAAGGACAGCCGAGCACACAGGAAACATATCCACGCACGCGAATGCCGGCTTGCGCTGCTGCGGCAAGGACAGGCTCGAATCGTTGGAGACTTTCGCTGATTGAGCAGTTGATGTTTTTCTGTGAGAAGCCCTCGGATGCAGCAGCAAACACTGCTACCTCTTGAGCGCCAGCAGCCAGCGCCTGTTCAAAGCCTTTCATATTGGGTGTTAACGCGGTGTAGGTAGTGCCTGCATAACGGTTGATTCCGGCGAAAACCTGCTCTGATCCCGCCATCTGGGGTACCCACTTTGGCGATACAAAACTGCCGACTTCGATCACGGGTAGGCCGGCAGCACCAAGGTCGTTGATCAGTCGGATGCGGTCAGCGCTGCTGACCGGGTGAGACTCATTCTGCAGACCATCGCGGGGGCCTACCTCCACCAGCTTGACCTTAGCAGGTAGTCTCATTCCGACTCCTCCATCTCCACCAGCATGGTGCCTTCCGAGATCAGATCGCCCTCACCGCAAAACACAGCTTTTACCCGCCCGTTAGTTGGGGCACGGATACTGTGCTCCATCTTCATTGCTTCAAGAACTAGCAACGGCGCGCCTGCTTCCACTTGCTGCCCAACTGTCGCCATTACTCGAACCACGCTGCCGTTCATAGGCGCTTGTAGGCCGCCCGCACTTTGCTGAGCGTGACCGGCTTCCTCGATTGGGTCATAGGTGTTGATCTGTTGCCAAACGCCATGCCAGTTGAGGTAAAGGTCTGCACCTTTGCGCACCGCACGGTAGCGAACCTTCTGCGTTCCTTCATCAATCGTCAGTAGCTCACTGTTGGGACAATAGCTGGCGTTGTTGAGGCTAACGCTAGAGAAAACCTGATCTAACTCGGCGCAGCGCAAATGTAGCCGACTTTGCGTTGGCAAGCCTGCGCGCCAGCCAGGCAGTTTTTGCCAAAGGGCGGGAGGTGTCGGGCAGTCGTCACCCGCTGGGCGGGTAAGCAACCAAGCTTTGGCTGCTAGGTACCAGAAGCTACTGTCCAACTCTGCAGGCTTGGGCAGTAGCTGCGCAGTGTGTTTTACAATGAATCCGGTATCCAGCTCCTGCGCGGCGAAGGCCGGATGGGCTAAGATTTTTTCCAGAAAGCGCAGGTTGGTTTTTACCCCGGCTACTGAGGTATTGCGCAACATATCCAGCAACTCGAGACGCGCCTGCTCACGGGTCTCGCCCCAAGCAACTAACTTCGCGAGCATTGGGTCATAAAAAGGAGAGATGCTATCGCCTTCACTGACGCCGCTATCGACTCTGCGGCCACGGCCGGTACTCGGTTCACGATAAAGGGTGAGGGTGCCGCTGGCAGGTAGAAAATCCTGATCAGGGTCTTCGGCGTACAGCCGAACTTCAATGGCGTGGCCGTGTAGTGGAATTTGCTCTTGAGTCATTGGCAGTGGCTCGCCTTGAGCGACGCGCAGTTGCCAAGCTACAAGATCCTGACCGGTAATGGCTTCGGTAACCGGGTGCTCTACCTGCAGGCGGGTGTTCATCTCCATAAAGAAAAACTCGCCACGTGCATCCAGCAAAAACTCCACGGTACCAGCGCCGACGTAGCCGATAGCCTGTGCGGCCTTGACTGCTGCTTCGCCCATCGCTTTACGCAGTTGTTCCGACAGTCCTGGTGCGGGCGCCTCTTCAACCACCTTCTGATGCCGTCTTTGAATGGAACAATCGCGTTCATGCAGGTAAACGGCATTACCGTGCTGGTCTGCGAAAACCTGAATTTCGACGTGGCGGGGTTGCAGTACGTACTTTTCCACCAGCATGCGGGCGTCGCCGAAGGAAGACTGGGCTTCGCGTTGAGCGGAGGCCAGCGCATCTGCCAGATCTCGTTCGCTTTCAACGACCTTCATACCTTTGCCACCCCCGCCGGCGGTGGCTTTCAATAGTACCGGGTAGCCAATTTCCTGAGATGCAGCCCGGAAAGTATCGAGTTGCTGATCGTCGCCATGGTAACCGGGTACCAGTGGTACTCCGGCTTTTTCCATCAAGGCCTTGGCGGCGGACTTGCTGCCCATAGCATCAATCGCCGAGGCGGGTGGGCCGACAAAAATCAGGCCACTAGCTTCAATAGAACGAGCGAAGTCAGCGTTCTCAGAAAGAAAACCGTAGCCTGGGTGGATTGCTTGCGCGCCACTGGCCTTGGCGGCCTGAATGATGCGGTCGGCACGCAGATAGCTGTCTGCGGGTTTGGTTCCGCCCAGGTTGACTGCGATGTCGGCGAGCTTGGCGTGTGATGCGTGCTGGTCGATGTCGCTGTGTACGGCAACCGTTTTGATGCCCAGCCGCTGAGCTGTCCGCATGATGCGACAGGCGATTTCTCCTCGGTTGGCGATTAGCAGAGTATTGATCATTGTTCTTCTATCCACATGATTGCTTGGTTTGCCTCGGGCAGCGCAGTCAGGTCAGCAGCCACTGTGGCTTGCGTTTGTCGAGGAAGGCCGAAAGTCCCTCCTGACCCTCTTTGCTGACGCGAATACTGGCTATTGCCGACTCGGTGTAGCTGCGCAGATCGGGCGTTAGATCGCCGTGCTTTACCTGCTGCATTAGCGCCTTGGTGGCGCGCATCGCTTGCGGGCTGTTGAGTAGCAGGTTGGCAACCCACCCATGCAACTCGCTTTCCAGATCAGCTGCGGGATAGGCCTCTGCCAACAAGCCCAGCTGCTGAGCGCGCTTGCCATCAAAGCGCTCAGCCGTAAGGGCGTAACGCCTGGCGGCGCGTGGCCCAATCGCCTGGGCAACATAGGGGCTTATGACGGCCGGCAATAAACCTATGCGCACTTCGGACAAGCTGAACAGGCTGTCTTCGGTGCCAATGGCGATATCGCAACAACTGATCAGGCCCAGCGCGCCCCCGAAGGCTGCACCCTGCACCACGGCCAAGGTTGGAACTTTAAGCTGGGCCAGACTGGCCATCAGTTTGCTCAGCTCGCGGGCGTCATTGAGGTTAGCGTCGTAGTCCAATTGCGCGCAGGCCTGCATCCATGAAAGGTCTGCACCTGCAGAGAAATGTTTGCCGCGGCCGCGCAAAATCAAGAAGCGCAGTTCGTCGTTCATCTGAATCTCGCTAAGTGCCCTCAGAAGCTCGGCGATCATTTCAGCGTTGAACGCGTTGTTCTTTTCGGGGCGGTTTAGCCACACGGTAGCTATGCCGCCTGCGTTGATCTCAAGTTCTAGGGTGTTAAATGCACTCACGCTTATTGGCTCCTCCGTTGGCATGGCTGGTCTCACATCCGGAACACGCCGAAGCGTGTCTGGTTGATTGGCGCATTCAATGCTGCGGAAATTGCCAAGCCGAGAATGTCGCGCGTTTGCGCTGGGTCGATGACTCCGTCATCCCATAGGCGGGCACTTGAGTAGTAGGGGTGGCCCTGCTCTTCGTACTGCTCGAGGATGGGTTTGCGCAGGTGATTGGCTTGCTCGGCGCTGAAGGTTTCGCCGCTGCGCTCCGCCTGCTCTTGCTTGACCTGGACCAGAACGCCTGCAGCTTGCTCGCCGCCCATGACCGAAATACGCGCGTTTGGCCACATCCAAAGGAAGCGGGGGTCGTACGCACGGCCGCACATGCCGTAGTTGCCGGCGCCGAAGCTTCCACCGATGATCACCGTGAACTTTGGAACCTGCGCACAGGCCACAGCAGTCACCAGTTTGGCGCCGTGCTTGGCAATGCCTCCAGCTTCATATTTTTGGCCTACCATGAAGCCAGTTATATTCTGCAGAAACAGCAGAGGAATACCTCGCTGACAGGCAAGTTCAATGAAGTGCGCGCCTTTTTGCGCAGACTCGGCAAACAGGATGCCGTTATTGGCCAGAATCGCGACAGGATGCCCATGCAAGTGGGCGAAGCCGCACACCAGGGTTGTTCCGTAGAGGGCTTTGAATTCATCGAAAGCGCTGTCGTCAACTAGTCGCGCGATGATTTCGCGCACATCAAACGGCTGCTTCGGGTCGGCAGGAATGATGCCGTACAAGTCACTCGCGGCATAACGTGGCGCCACCGACTCGCGGAGGTTTAGTTGGCCCTGTTTGCGCCAGTTAAGGTTGGCGATACTGCGCCGGGCCAGTGCTAGCGCATGTTCGTCATTTTCCGCGTAGTGGTCGGCCACTCCCGAGGTTTTGCAATGGACATCGGCTCCGCCAAGGTCTTCGGCACTGACCACTTCGCCAGTGGCTGCCCTGACCAGAGGCGGGCCGGCAAGAAAGATGGTTGCTTGCTCTCTCACCATGATGGCCTCATCTGCCATCGCTGGTACGTATGCTCCACCTGCCGTGCATGACCCCATGACCACAGCGATCTGGGGAATGCCTTGGGCACTCATGTTGGCTTGGTTGAAAAAGATGCGGCCGAAGTGCTCACGATCAGGAAATACCTCATCCTGGCGCGGGAGGTTGGCGCCGCCCGAGTCGACCAGATAAATGCAGGGGAGGCGGTTTTGTTGTGCTATGGCCTGTGCTCTTAGGTGTTTCTTTACGCTAAGGGGGTAGTAGGAGCCGCCTTTCACGGTCGCGTCGTTGGCGACGATCATGCACTCAACCCCTTCAACCCGACCAATGCCTGCAATTATCCCTGCTGCCGGCACCTGTTCGCTGTAGACCTCATGGGCGGCTAGCTGACCGATTTCGAGAAATGGTGAGCCTTGGTCCAGTAGGGCGTCAACGCGCTGCCTGGGTAGCAGCTTGCCGCGAGAAAGATGCCGAGCTTGAGCCGCTGGGCCACCGCCTTCTGCTACTTTTCCTAGCAACTCTCGAAGATTACCCACGAGCTCCTGCATCGCTGCCACATTGGTGCTGAACTCCGGCGAGCGAGTATTGACCTGGCTTTTAAGTGAACTCATGCCGGCGCTCCTTGGGTTGCAAGCTGGCTTCTGAAGGTCGGGACGCGTACCTGTTTAACGTGTTTCATTGAACAGCTCCCGGCCAATCAACATACGGCGGACCTCGCTGGTACCGGCACCGATTTCATAGAGTTTGGCGTCACGCCACAGGCGACCTGCCGGGTATTCGTTGATATAGCCGTTACCGCCAAGAATCTGGATTGCCTCGCCAGCCATCCAGGTCGCTTTTTCGGCGGTATACAGGATCACCCCGGCACAGTCCTTGCGCACCTGCCGCACATGTCCACTGCCCATGGCGTCTAGGTGCTTGCCGACGCTGTACTGATAGGCGCGGCAGGCTTGCAGGGTGGTATACATATCTGCAACCTTGCCCTGAATGAGCTGAAACTCGCCGATGCTTTGACCGAACTGTTTTCGGTCGTGGATGTAAGGCGTGACGATGTCCATCGCTGCTTGCATCAGGCCCAGTGGGCCACCGCTGAGTACCGCGCGCTCGTAGTCAAGGCCACTCATGAGTACACGGGCACCTTCACCAACGCCGCCCAGAATGTTCTCTTCCGGAACTTCAACATTGTCGAAAACCAGTTCGCCGGTGTGTGATCCGCGCATGCCAAGCTTGTCCAGCTTCTGCGCAACGGAGAAACCGGGAGTGTCCGTTTCGAGGATGAAGGCCGTCATGCCCTTGGCGCCGGCAGCAACATCAGTTTTGGCGTAGACCACCAGGACGTCGCAGTCTGGACCGTTGGTGATCCACATCTTGGTGCCGTTGAGGATGTAGCGGTCGCCCTGCTTGTCGGCACGCAGCTTCATACTGACGACGTCAGAACCGGCGTTTGGCTCGCTCATTGCCAAAGCGCCGATATGCTCCCCCGATACCAGCTTGGGTAGAAACTTGGCTTTTTGTGCTTCGCTACCATTGCGGTGGATCTGGTTTACGCAGAGGTTTGAGTGAGCACCATAGGACAGTCCGATACCACCAGCCGCCCGGGAAATTTCTTCCATGGCAATCATGTGTGCGAGGTAGCCCATTCCGGAGCCACCGTACTCTTCGGCCACGGTTAGGCCTAGCAGCCCCATGTCGCCGAACTTGCGCCACAAATCCATGGGGAACTCATCAGTGCGGTCTGCCTCGGCCGCACGGGGCGCGATTTCCTTGCCAGCAAAACCAGCGACTGATTCGCGCAGCATGTCTATTTCTTCGCCGAGGAAAAAGTCCAATCCAGGTATTGCACTCATACGTTTATCTCCTTTTGTTATTGGCGTTACAGCTGAGTGACGTTGATGCGCTCTGCTGGCTCTTGTGTCGTGGCGTCACGGAATAGCGCTTGGTGCTCTCCTCGCCATTGTTTTAGAAGGTTCTCGCGTTGTTTTTCGGCCTGCGCTAGGAAGCGCTCTTTCACAGGGCCGTAGCCGCGTACGATGTCGGGAAGGCTCGCGAGCTGGATGGCAATCGGCAACTTGTCGCTGTCGAGTGATTCCAAGATTTGATCGAGAAGCTGTTCGTAGCTTTCCAGCCATTGCCGCTCGAGCTTGCGTTCTGCGGTGTAGCCAAATGGATCCAGAACCGAATTGCGGAGGAACTTCATCCGAGCGAGGAGTTTAAAACCAGTTAGCATCCATGGGCCGTAGCTGCGCTTTTTAGGTTCTTTCCCCGGCTTGGCACTATTGAGCACAGGTGGCGCCAGGTGAAACTTGAGTTTGTAGTCACCCTCAAAACTGTCCTGTACTTTTTTGATGAAGTCGCCATTGGTATAAAGACGAGCTACTTCATACTCATCCTTGATTGCCAATACTTTGTAGTAGTTGCGGGCGACGGCATCAGCCAAGGCGCCGGTATTACCAGAAATGGCCGATTCAGCGCTCTGGAATTGTTGCACTCGGGCACGATAGCGTGCTGCGAGATTGGCATCCTGATACTCGGTGAGGGCAGCGACGCGTTTATGAATAACCTCTTCAATAGTCTGTGACAACGCCTCGGCTGGGCGCTTGCCCTGGCTGTCGATCATTCCTTGAACGCGCAGGGGATCGACCGCAGTACGGCGCCCCCAGGTGAAGGCCTTGAGGTTGAACTCGACGGCCGTGCCATTCAGTTCAATAGCGGCTATCAGCGCTTCAGCGCCAACCGGCAACCAGCCTTTCTGATAGGCAAAACCGAGCATGAAGGTATTGGTCGCGATGGAGTCGCCCATCAGCGCCGTGGCTATTTTGCTGGCATCCACGAAAATGGCGTGGTCGTTGCCGACAGCTTCTGCAATTTGTGCAGACATGCCTTGTGTGCGAAATTTGGGGTCAGGGTGCGCCTTCAGATCGCCACTCTCAGCTTGCATTGCGAAAGTACGAACAAACTCGCTGGTGATGCTTTCTTCCGAGTTGACCAACGCATGAGTGTGCCCATGCCGCAACTTGGCCAGGGTCTCGTGATTGGCACTTACCACCAGGTCGCAGCCGAGCAGCAAGCTGGTTTCTCCTTCGGCTATACGCGGTGCATGCAGTTGGGACTGGTCAGCTGCGATGCGGATATGCGACCAGACCGCACCACCTTTCTGGGCCATGCCGGCCATGTCTAGGTTGAGCGTACCTTTGTTCTCCATGAAGGCGGCCATGCCGAGCAGGGCACCAATTGTTACAACACCGGTACCACCTACGCCGGTCACTAGAATGCTGTAAGGCTGATCGAGCGCCACTGTGTTAGGCGTGGTCAGATTCCATTCGTCAACCGCTTGGTCGGTAAGCGCTTTGGCTTTACGTAGCGAGCCACCTTCGATGGTGACGAAGCTTGGGCAGAAGCCGGAGAGGCATGAAAAATCCTTGTTGCATGATGACTGGTCAATACTGCGTTTCTGACCAAACTCGGTATTCACCGTCACCACGGACATGCAGTTCGACTTACTACTGCAGTCGCCACAGCCTTCGCAAACTGCCTGGTTGATCATCACCCGCCGTGCTGGATCGGGAAACTGCCCCCGCTTGCGGCGTCTGCGCTTTTCGGCCGCGCAGGTCTGATCGTAAATGATGGCTGAGACGCCGGGATACTCTCGAAGTTGAGTCTGCAGCTCCTCCATTTTCTCTCGGTGCAACACCGGTACGCCGGGAGCGAGTCCTTGAATTGCTTTGTACTTCTCGGGCTCGTCAGTCACCACAGCAATGCGCTTGACACCCTCCGCAGCGAGTTGCTGAGAGATTTGCGGTACTGTCAGAGTGCCGTCCACGGGCTGGCCGCCGGTCATGGCAACAGCATCGTTGTAAAGAATCTTGTAGGTAATCGGCACATTCGCTGCAACCGCAGCGCGAATCGCTAAGGTACCGGAGTGAAAATAGGTGCCATCCCCAAGGTTGGCAAACACGTGTTTGGTCTTGGTGAAGGGGGCCTGCCCAATCCAGGCGACACCCTCGCCACCCATCTGGCTGAAAGTCTGGGTTTGGGGGTAGATCCAAGCAGCCATGTAGTGGCAGCCGATACCGGCAAGGGCGCGACTGCCTTCGGGCACCTTGGTCGAAATATTGTGCGGGCAGCCGGAGCAGTAATGCGGCACTCGGTCCATCAACGAGCCCAGTACGCTCTTGGTGGTGAGCTGCGCCTCTAGATCATCTAGATGCAGTTGCAGGGAGGTGTCTGCATGCAGACGAAGAATTCGTTTGGCCAGCGCGCGAGCAATGTGCGCTGGTGTCAGGTCGTTGATCGCCGGCAGTAGCCAATCGGTGTGCGGCATAGTCCACTCACCTTTGTCGTCAAACTTGCCGACGATGCGCGGACGTACGTCCTCCCGCCAGTTGTAGAGTTCCTCCTTCATTTGGTACTCGATCATGTGGCGCTTTTCTTCAACCACCACAATTTCTTCGAGACCTTCGGCAAAGTGCCTGACGCCATCAGCTTCAAGCGGCCAGACCATACCGACCTTGTAAACGCGCAAGCCAATCTCCTGCGCTTTGGCATCGTCAATACCAAGCATGTTCAGAGCCTGACAAACGTCCAGGTAGGATTTGCCCGCCGTGATAATGCCGATACGCGCCTTGGGCGAGTCCATGACCACGCGGTCAATGCGGTTTGCCTTGGCATAGGCGAGCGCGGCGTAAAGTTTGTGTTCGAGTAGTCGCTGCTCTTGAGCAAGCGGTGGGTCTGGCCAACGAATGTTCAGGCCGCCCTCGGGGATGTCGAAATCAGGAATTACGCTTTCCACACGAAAGGGGTCAATATCGACAATGGCAGCGCTTTCTACAGTGTCCGCTACTGCCTTAAGTGCTACCCAGCAACCGGAGTAGCGTGACATGGCCCAGCCATGGATACCGTAGTCCAGATACTCCTGCACCCCCGAAGGTGCCAGTACGGGCATCATTACTGCCTTGAAAATGTGCTCGGTCTGGTGCGGGAGTGATGAAGAGCGGGCACCGTGATCATCGCCGGCAACTGCAAGCACTCCACCGAATTGCGAGGTACCGGCAGCGTTTGCATGTCGGAATACATCACCGGAGCGATCAACACCGGGACCTTTTCCGTACCACATGCCGAAAACACCGTCGTAGGTTGCCCCTTCGAAGATGTTTACCTGCTGCGTTCCCCAGAGGGCGGTAGCGGCTAGCTCCTCGTTGACGCCAGGTTGGAAGTGAGTGCTGCCTTTCTCCAGATACTTACGTGCACGCCATAAAGCTTGGTCCAGGCCGCCGAGAGGGGAGCCGCGGTAGCCGGAAATAAAGCCAGCAGTGTTCAGCCCGTTGGCCTGATCGCGCTGCTTCTGCATTAGCGGAAGCCGAACCAGTGCTTGAATACCAGTCATCAACTGCAGACCGCTATTCTCTGTGTACTTGTCATCCAGCGAGATAGATTTGCCCATGGCTACTCACACCTTTTTATTCTGATATTGGGTATCGCAGCGCGCGCAATACACGATGGGCTGGAGTATATGAATTGGGTTTGGTATCGTAAATTGTTAAAAATTGCTGCCAGGTATCTGAAAAATTTATGTCTAGGTCCGATATTTCCATGCGCCAATTGCGCTATTTCGTTGCGGCGTCTGAGACCGGTCAGTTCTCGCAGGCCGCTGCTGCAGTTCATGTTTCGCAGTCCGCCGTGACCACTGCAGTGATGCAGCTGGAGCAGCGACTGGGCGTGAAACTTTTCGAGCGCTTGCCGAACGGAGTAAACCTGACGGCGGAAGGAAACAAGTTCTTTCAGCATGCTCGCCACATTCTGGATACGCTGCAGGATGCGATCAGCGAGCCATTTTTCATGAGTCACTCGGTATCCGGTGTTGTTCGCGTCGGCGCCTCCTACACGGTGCTTGGTTACTTCCTGCCCAACCTGCTTGCGCGCTTCAAGCGCAGTTACCCCGATGTGGAAATCGATTTGATCGACATGGACAGGGTCAGTATCGAGAGCTCGGTCAGACAAGGAGAGCTTGATGTAGGTTTGACGGTTGTTTCGAACGCGACCGACTTGTCCGGTCTGGATGCCAGCGTGCTGATACGCTCGCGTCGTCAGTTGTGGCTGGCGTCCGGCCATCCGCTCATGGGGCTGGCGTCGATCACCCTGAAGGACGTTGCTGAGCATGCCTACATTCTGCCCACCGTCGATGAGGGGGAGGAGTCGGTTCAGCGCTATTGGCAAGCGCAGGGGCTGGAGCCTAAGATCGCATTTCGAACCTCCTCCGTGGAGTCTTTGCGTGGTCTGGTGGCGCACGGGTTTGGTGTGACCGTGTTGTCGGACATGCTGTACCGAGCCTGGTCGCTTGAGGGCCGCAAAATTGAGGTGCGTCCTTTGAACGACGCTGTGCCCTCGATGGAGTTGGGCTTGATTTGGGCGCAAGGCCGAGAAATGAGCGAGCCAGGCAGCGCTTTTCAACAGTTCATGATTCATGCCTGTGGCTCGTGAGTGAGCCTGGCATAGGAACAGTCGCTGTCGCAGGGAGCCTGGCGAATTCATTAAATGCTGCTCTGCATCTCGCGCCGTTGTCGAATGCTCTCTGCAAAGTCGCGCTTGAGTGTGGGGTAGTAGGCTATTTGACCGCCCATCCCTCCCGCGATGTCGATCGATGCACCGCTGATGAAACTGGCGTATTCGCTTGCCAGAAACAGAACCATCCCCGTTACGTCCTCGGGCTTGCCGTAACGGCCCGCTGGAACCACTTTCATTACCATGGCATCGAATTCCTGCCGAGTAACGCCTTCACCCATTTCTTTGAAGTGGCGGTCCCATTGACCAGTGTCGATCCAGCCCATATTCAATGTGTTAACCAGAATGTTGTCTTTCGGTAGCGACATGCCTAGGGAGCGTGAAAGGGCGATACAGGAGGCTCTATTGATGACCGATGGGATGCCTTCGGGAGTAGGTATGGTCCCGGCCAATGCGTTGATTTCTATAATGCGCCCCCAGCGCTGCTTGCGCATGTGAGGCACAACCGCCTGGGTGAATCTAAAGTGGCCCATTTGCAGCACGTTAGCGTGTTCAAGAATGTCCTCGGGTGTGAGGGTATCCAGGTCGCCGCCTTTCCCTTGGCCGGCGTTGTTGACCAGTACGTCAACGCCGCCCCAGGCTTCGGCTACCTCGGCAACAAAGGTACGCACGTTATGACTGTCAGTAACGTCAACGGCACGTGCTATGACTGCGTCCGCGCGCTCGGCTAGAGCTTCTCCCACCTTTGCGATGTCTGCGAAATTGCGCGAGCAGATGGCTACCTTCGCCCCATCGTTGGCGAAGGCGGTAGCTATCGCTCTTCCAATGCCGCGTGACGCACCAGTCACGATGACACGCTTGCCCTTTAAGTCGATATTCATACATTTTCCTCGGTTATTTTGTTTTCAGAATGCTTCATCTGTAACTAGTGCTATAGCCCGTTCTACAAGGCATAAACGACTTTTTTGCCGATTTTGCTGATAAGGGTATTACAAAAAGTAAATCATAAATTGAACAAAGTATAAAATTATGTTTAATTCTGGCTGTATACGGTTCGCAACCAAAAGGACGGGCACGCGGCGGTGCCCGGTAACAGCTCTGAGCAAAGTGACAGCGCGCTGGATTTAAAATCTGTATGTAGAATTTAAATCTTGATATGGAATTATCTGGAGCGCTCCGCTAGGATGGCGAGACGCTGGTTTAGAGGCGCTAGGCGAATGTCACTGTTTTTAGGCGGCTTTGTCAGAGTGTTACGTCAGGCCAGTAATCGGATGATTTCTATAAGTCACTGAAAATAAAAACAAAAGGAATAATGATGAACACTATCGACAATACTGGTCACATGAATGCGGCGCGCAGCGCCTTGGCTATTGCCGTTCTGATCGCCAGTGGCAGCGCCTCTGCGATGCAGATAGATCTGGGTAACCCAGATATTCGGATGCGTTGGGATAACACTGTTCGCTACAACCTCGGCATCCGGGCGGAAAGCCAGGACAGCGCGATCATGAACAACCCTAATTTCGACGAGTCTGATGGCAAATTTGACCGTGGGGATATCGTCACCAATCGTCTTGACCTGCTGACAGAGGTTGACTTGGCCTACAAGTGGCACTTTGGTGCGAGGGTCAGTGCCGCCGGCTGGTATGACGATGCCTACAGTGACCGTTCGGTCGATAGCAATGTGCCTGGTTATTCCACCAGCTATAACAATGATAAATACAGCTCCGAAGTAGAGCGTTACGTCTATGGCCCTTCTGGCGAAATTCTCGATGCCTTCGTGTGGGCTAACTTTGATGTCGGGCAGGTACCGGTGAACGTGAAGGTCGGTCGGCACACCCTGTATTGGGGGGAGGGCCTGCTGTTTGGTGCTCACGCGATTTCCTATTCGCAGGCTCCTACCGACGCGGTTAAGGCGGTAACCAGTCCAGGGATTGAGACCAAGGAGGTCTTTTTGCCGATTGGTCAGGTATCTGCCAAAGCGCAGTTGACCAATGCACTCTCCGTTTCTGCACAGTATTTCTATGAGTGGGATCACACTCGCTTCCCCTATGGTGGTACCTATTTTGGTGCTGCTGACCCCTTCTTCGAGGGGCCCGACCGTTTGCCTGCGGCGCCGGGGTTCAACCTACAACACGCCGATTCCAAATTTGGTCGTGACTCTGCTAACTGGGGTGTGATGGCCCGCTATGACCTGCAAAGCGTAGGCGCCACGCTGGGTGCCTATTACCGCGAATTCGACGACTATCAAGCTTGGCTGTCGCCGCAAATCGATATGGCAACCGGCCGGTATCGGTTGGTTTATCCGCGAGGCGTGAAGTTGGTTGGCTTGAGCTATGCGGGTAACGTTGGCTCGGCCTCCATTGGCGCAGAGGTGTCTTACCGCAAAGGTGGCGCACTTAACGCCACTGGCGTCAGCAACGTGGATGATGAAGGTCCTCGCGGTAACACCTACCATGCATTGGTAAACGCTGTTTACGGTGTGCCTCGCTTTTGGCTGGCCGAAAGTTCGACGCTGGTTGCCGAGCTGGTATACAGCCACCTGGATAAGGTGACCGAACATGAAGAGTTGTATAAGGGTGAAGGCACCGCTGCCTGCAGAGACCTGCGCAGCGGTGGCGAGGGCGATAAGTCCGACGGCTGCTCTACTCGTAATTACCTGGCGGCGGCAGTGAACTATACCCCCCAGTATCTGGCGATTTTGCCGTCGTGGGATCTGTCTGTGCCTTTAACCGTGAACTACGGTATTTCTGGTAACGCGGCTAACGCCGGCGGTGGGTCGGAGGGTGCCGTGTCATGGTCGGTCGGCGCCAAGATGACCTACCAGCAACAGCACGAGTTCAGCTTGCGTTATGCAGATACGATGGCCCAGGAGAAAAACACCATCAACCCGGTCAACGGCCAGACCATGGTAAATGGTAACGGTGCTGTTGGTGGTACCGACCGTGGTTGGTTGTCGCTCACCTATAAGACATCGTTTTAATAGAGCAGTACTGGCTCCCAGTTAATAAACACAAGAACGGAGATTGTTATGAGATATGCACTCGCTTTCAGCCTGGCTTTAAGTGGTATTTCAGCCAATGCGGTAGCAGCAGTTTCTTCCGAGGAGGCTGCCCAGCTCGGTAAAGCACTTACCTTGTTTGGAGCTGAACAAGCCGGCAATGAGGCGGGTACTATCCCTCCCTATGAAGGGGGACTCCGGACCGCCCCTGCCGGTTTTGAGCCCGGCAGCGGCTACTGGGTGAATCCCTACAAGGATGAAGAGCCGCTGTTCCGCATCGACAGCAGCAACTATCAGGAGCATGCAGATAAGCTGAGTGCTGGTCAGTTGGAGCTGTTGAAGCGTAACCCCGATTACTATCTGGATATCTTTCCAAGTCATCGTACCGCCGCGCTACCACAGGATGTGCTGGATGCTACAGTCCGTAATGCAACTACCTGTGAAACGCTGAACAACGGCCTGACGTTGTCGCCTGAATGCCGTGGTGGCGTTCCATTCCCGATCCCTAAGACCGGCCATGAGGTCATGTGGAACCAACAGGTTCGTTACAACGACGGTAAATACGGCACTACCACCAGTTCATCCAACAGCTGGTTGGTGGCGTCGAATGGGGCTGTAACCAAGGCATCAGAACAGGCTACTTTTGTTGAACGTCCCTATTATCAGGATGATGTAGAGGGTCGCGATCCGCAAATGTATTCCCGCGTTTACTCGGTCACCAAGGAACCCGCGCGCCGAGCAGGCGAGCTTACCGGGTATATGGACTACCTTGACCCTACCCAGCAGCCCCGACGCGCCTGGAGCTACACGCCTGGTCAGCGCCGCGTCAAGTTGGCCCCTGAGTTTGCCTACGACACGCCAGTTGCCAGTATGGGCGGTCTGGAATTGTTCGATGAGCTTTTCATGTTCTCAGGTATGCAGGACCGCTTCGAGTTCAAGCTGGTCGGCAAAAAAGAGATGTACATCCCGTATAACAGCTATGAGCTGTACTTCGACTGTGATCCTAAAACTCAACTGATGGAAAACCACGTTAATCCCGAGTGCGAGCGCTGGGAGCTGCACCGTGTATGGGTCGTTGAGGCCACCCTCAAGGAAGACCGTCGGCATGTTTACAGCAAACGCACCTATTATCTTGATGAGGATACCTTTGGTGCGGGGCTTTACGATGCTTGGGATCAAAGCGGCCAACTCTATCGTTCGATGATGCTGGGCGGCGTGCAGTTTTACGACCATGACATTCCCTACATCGTAAAACACTCTATCTACGACTTTAACAAGGGTATGTACGGGCTGATCAATGATGCGCTCAGCGGCGGTTACAAAGTGCTGGACGCACCGCGCTCCGAACGTGATTTGAACCCAGAAGCAGTGGTGGCACGCGAGACCACCCGGTAATTGCACCAGTTTGGCGCCACCGACGATGGGTGGCGCTTGCGTGTTGGACCGTGACAGGCGATGTAATCGCAGTACTCGGCGTTTTGAGCGAGCTGCGTAGAGGATAAAAACAATGACTTTGATCGACCTGATGAGAGGGTGCCTGCCATGCAGGTTGCCGCGGCTGCTGATGTGCCTGTTTTATGTTGGCTCCATTGCATCCTATTCAGTTGCCATCTCAGCGATGGCAGCGGAATCGGAGACGGTTGAGTCGGACAAGACGGGGTTGTTTGATCCGCTCAGCAATGCCGGTGCCAAACAGTTGATTCCACAATCCCAACCGACGCTGAGTGTTGCCCGAGCGGGTAGCCGGCTTGTCGGTGTAGGACTGCGCGGGTTGATCATGCTGTCCAATGATGAGGGTAAATCCTGGCAGCAAGTTGTTAGCCCGGTGGGTAGTGATCTTGTGCAGGTTCGCTTTCGTGATGACCAACATGGCTGGATCGTTGGCCATGACTCGGTTTTTCTGGCCACAGAGGATGGCGGACAAACTTGGTCCGTAGTGCTGGATGGCCGTAGTCTCCTGACGCTGCTGAAAAACTACTACTCCAGTGCTAATGATCTGGAAGAGTTCGAATCTGAAAGCATGCTACGTGAATTCGAGCTGGCGATGAGTACCTCGTCCGACCCCGACGTGATGGCTACACCTTTCCTGGATGCCTACATTAATGCGCAAGGTGAAGGTTATGTCGTAGGCGCTTTCGGGATGATCCTTCGTACAATCGATAACGGTCTTCACTGGGAGCCCTGGATACAGCGGACAGATAACGACCGGCGGATGCATCTATATTCCGTGAGCATGTCGGGCGCGGAAACCTTTATCAGTGGTGAGCAGGGGCTGGTAATGCGTCTGGACGATGAGGCACAGCGCTTTATTAGAACGCCTACGCCTTATACAGGGACCTTTTTTGGCGTTCAGGCTTCGGCTGACGCGGTTCTGGTCTATGGGCTGCGGGGCAACCTCTACGCGAGTAAGGACCAGGGCGAAACCTGGACCAAGGTGGAGACTGGCCAGGAATCTTCCATTGTGCAAAGCCTGCCTCTGAGCAAGGGCAGGGCCCTGCTGATCAGTCAACGGGGCGGAGTCATGCAGATAGACACCAAGTCACTGGAGCTCACGCAACTGGTTGGTGATTACCGTGGCACGGTTTTCTCCGCTGCGTTACTTAACTCGCCGGATCAGTTGCTGCTGGCTCAGTTTTCCGGCGTGCGTACCACGCAACTCAAGCCTTAATTTAACGTGCGATCGACGCTGGTTAGCTGCTTGCGTGGCTGACCCGGATAGCAATAGTCAGGTTGGCGAGGTGGAAGGGCATGCATAGCGTGTCGCTACGCGTCGATCCTCGGAGATAGAGATGGTCAATCAGAATAATACTAATGGGATGCCTGTCGTCCAAAATGTTGAGGATTTCGACAAGAAGTCTGGCGGTCTGTTTGAGCGCTTAATTTTCAGTCACCGAGTCCTGGTTATTCTGTGCTGTCTGGCTGCTACGCTGGTGCTTGGTTTTTTTGCATCTCGCATTGAGGTGAACGCCAGCTTTGAGCGGATGATTCCGGTCAACAATCCCTATATTCAAAATTATCTGGATCACAAGACCGAGCTGCCGGGGCTGGGCAATAGCATTCGCGTTGTCGTTGAAAACAAGAACGGAGATATCTACGACCCTGAATACCTAGAGGTGCTTCGCCAAGTGAACGACACTCTGTATTTGATACCGGGTGTCGACCGCTCCTGGATGAGGTCGCTCTGGATGCCCATTGTGCGCTGGCGGGAAGTGACTGAGGATGGCATCAGCGGCGGGGCCGTGATGCCGGCGAACTATGATGGCAGCGAAAGCAGTATACAGGCGCTGCGCCGGAATATTTCGCGCGCCGCTATATCCGGCAGTCTGGTTGCCAACGACGGTCAGTCCAGCATGATTGTTGCGCCACTGCAGGATACCAATCCGCAAACGGGGGAGCCGCTGCATTACGGCGATTTTTCCGATCAGCTGGAACAGAAAATCCGTGCCTACGAAAGTGACTCCATTGGCATCCACATTGTTGGCTTCAGCAAGCTTGTTGGGGATCTGATCGATGGCTTGAAAGTAGTGATGCTGTTCTTCGCCATATCGGTGGTGATCGCATCAATATTTGTCTACCTGTACACCCACTGCTTACGCAGCACGCTGTTGCTGGTGGGAATTGCGGTAACCGGTGTGATCTGGCTTTTGGGGCTAATGCAGATACTCGGTTACGAACTCGACCCTTACTCGATATTGGTACCCTTCCTGATTTTTGCGATTGGCCTATCGCACGGCACGCAAAAAATGAATGGCATCCTGCAGGACATCGGCCGCGGCACTCACAAGTATGTCGCTGCGCGCTACACGTTCCGACGTCTTTTTCTGACCGGGCTCACCGCGTTGCTGACCAATATTGTTGGTTTTGCAGTACTGGCAATTATCGACATTCCGGTAATCCGCGACTTGGCGTTGACTACCAGTATTGGTGTCGCGGTCCTGATCTTTACCAAGCTTATTCTTATTCCGGTTGCGCTCTCTTACATTGGAGTGAGTAAGAAAGCGGCGCAAATTGCCATCGATAAAGACCAGGCTGGACAGGCCAACAAGAACTGGCTGGGCAGAGTATGGCAAAGGCTGGATTACTTTACCGAGCGAAAATGGGCTCTGATGGCAATCAGTGCTTCTGTTCTCGTCACGGCAATCAGCACAGTCTTGATGATGGATTTACAGATTGGGGATCTCGACCCGGGCGCACCGGAGTTGCGCCCGAACTCGCGCTATAACCAAGACAATGCCTATATAACCTCTCACTATGGACTTTCCAGTGATCAGTTTGCGGTGATCATGAAAACTGGCGTGGACGGCTGCCGCTTTTACCGGCCGTTGCAGACTATGGATCAGTTGGCATGGAAGCTTAGACAGACCGAGGGTGTGCAGACGACAAGTTCATTGGCAGACACTGTTCGTGTTGTGTCCTCAGGCATGGCTGAAGGCAGCGCAAAGTGGCTGACCATCAGTCGTGACCAGGCGATCACCAATGCCTCGGTCGATGCAGCCATGATTTCATCACCTGGCATCACCAATCAGAACTGCTCAGTAACGCCGTTGGTAGCTTACTTGGCAGACCACAAGGCCGAGACGCTTAACCGTGTGATGGGGGTGGTAGAAGACTTTGCTGAACAGTACAACACTGCGCCGGATGCCGAGCGTCCGGTAGAGTTCTTGCTTGCAGCCGGCAATGCGGGTATCGAGGCGGCAACCAACATCGAAGTAGAGAAGGGTATTATCACCATGTACTTCGCGGTATATGGAGCAACTGCGCTGCTTTGCCTGCTCACTTTCAGAAGTATCCGTGCCACCATCGTTGCACTTATTCCCCTGATCATGACGACGATTATCTGCAAGGCGCTGATGGTCGTGCTTGGTATTGGACTGAAGGTGGCGACCCTGCCAGTGATAGCCGTTGGTGTTGGGGTCGGGGTGGATTACGCGCTTTATTTATTGAGTGTGCAGGTGGCTGTACAGGAGCGTGGTGAAAGCCTGGCGGTAGCTTATCGCAGGTCACTCGACTTTACCGGGCGTGTAGTTGCGCTTATTGGCCTGACCATGGCCGCCGGCGTAATAACCTGGGCTTGGTCCCCTATCAAGTTTCAGGCTGACATGGGCATCCTGCTGACCTTTATGTTCCTCTGGAACATGCTCGGTGCGTTGATTTTGATTCCAGCCCTATCGCACTTTCTGCTCAACCCAAAGCAAAGCTCAGATGGCCAAGGCGATAGCTCAGACGAGGCAAACGTCTCGCTATCCTCTGGGCAAGTGCGCCATGCGGCCCCGTCATCTGACAAGCGCGAAGAGGTAGCAAGTTTTTGAAGTACCAGCTGGGTGGCGTTTGAGGTCACCGCCTTGAATTGAATGGCCGCCGTTGTTTCGGCTGGCAAGAACGACAGACGGAGAAGACTATGTTTGAGCTTTTGATGAGTGCCGACATGATGGTGCCGGACCCCGATGGTATGACCGAGTTGCTGGTCGACAAGTTGGGCATATATAAACACGAGCGCTGGCGCCAGGCTTTTGATGATCACCCATACATTGCTCATTTTCTCCGGGTGCACAAGTCTCTTGCTGTGTCCCCGACGCGGGTTGAGCCGCAATGGCATCTTGATCGCCCGAACCCAGGCGATCCGATGTTTCATGATTTCCTGGAAAGTCTGAAAGCGTTTCAAGGCAAACATAGACCGATGCTGACGCACTCTATCGTGCTTGCTTTGCATGGTGACAAGTTTGATGCGCTGGTCAGCAAGCTCATGCGTCGAGGTTTGCCATTTCGCATGGCTCAGCGCACGCCTGACATGCCCTTTGACCGGCTATGGTTGGGAGCGACCCCGGAAAAGCCCATTTATGATCCTATAGTAGATGGCGGGTTGTGTATCGAGATAATGCCGGTGGAGCCGCTTCAAATGCCGCCAGAGACTTTCGCACAGCCGCCGGTACAACCGCGTGATGTCAAGCCAGGTGACATGGTTCGGGTTTCAGCAAGAGGGTACTTGGTACGCGATCTGAACGAGACGCTGCGCCGTGTCTCAACAAATCTTGATTGGGAGCCGAGTGGCCCTGTCGAGACCATTCAGAGCGAGGGTTACCGTCGCGCTCGAATGGGCTTTACCCTGCCCAATAGCGCCACTTTAGACTTGATCGAGGCAACCCGGTGGGACAGTGAAGCAGGCTTGTACCTGAACAGCTGGGGGCCAGGACCTTACTACATTCGTATTGCAGTCAACGATCTAGCAGCTAAGGCAGAGGATCTGCGAGCTCGCGGTACCAAGTTCACCTGGATTGAGGCCAGCGACGCTGTAGCCGGCAAGGCACTCATTCGCGTCGATCCAAACGATCTAAATGGTCAGCTGTTTGAGTTTGAGGAGTGCTGATATGAGTGTTGACGTAGAAGCCACGGCGGTCGCGATCAATGGCGCAGTCAAGATTGTTCGTGATGGTGCGGTTGGCTGGGTCGTCCTGACCAGGCCTGGCCAGATCAATGCGATTAATGATGATATCCGTCAGGGAGTACCTGCCGCGCTGGCTTTGCTGGAAGGCGACTGCGCGGTGCGTGCTATCGCCATTCGCGGTGAAGGTGAACGGGGTTTTTGCGCTGGAGCGGACATCAAAGAGAAGCGCGGCGTTGAGACATCGCTTGATGTGCGCAAACGCATTGAGTTATCGAGCTGGATAGACTATCTCGATCGAGTCAGCAAACCGGTGGTAGTGGCCATTCACGGTTACTGTATGGGCGGCGGTTTGGAGTTCGCCTTGGCTGCGGATATCCGCGTTGCTGCACCCGACGCCATCCTCGCGTTGCCCGAAACGGGCCTCGGTCTGATTCCAGGTGGTGGGGGAACACAGCGGCTTAGCCGGGTTGTTTCACCAGGCCATGCAATGGACATGCTTTTGACTGGCGACCGCCTGGACGCCGCAAAGGCCTTGAGTATCGGGTTGGTATCCAGAGTCTCCTTGAGCAGCGACAGCTTGCTTGATGAGGTGAGTGCACTAGCGCACAAGATCGCCGCAAAGCCGCCAATGGCATCGGCCTTTGTCAAGCGTGCTGCTCGCGCATCCCTGGAAATGGAGCTTGGTGCCGGGCTGAGCCTGGAGCGCGACCTGTTTTCTTTGTTGGCGACCACAAAAGACGCCAAGGAGGCTGCGCTTGCATTTGGCGAGCGGCGTCAGCCTGTTTTTACCGGTGAGTGATACTGACCTTAACGTACGGAGTTACAAGATGACGACGGGAAAACTTGATGGGCGCGTAGCGATAGTCACCGGTGCTGGCGGTGGTCTGGGCGCGGAATGTGCGCGAGTGCTGGCGGCGCATGGTGCCAGTCTGGCTATTGTGGATATCAATGAAGCTGCTGCCGCGCGCGTGGCAACGGAGATTGAGGCGTCAGGCGGCTCGGCGATGAGCGTCGCGACCGATGTCTCATCCGAGGAAAGTGTTGAGGCGATGGTCAGTGCGGTCATGGAGCGATTCGGCCGTATCGATGTACTGCACAACAATGCTGCAGTGCTTGACGTCGCCCAGCGTCAGAATGATCGAGACATCTGCAACCTGGACATTGCTGCGTGGGACCGTGCCATTGCTGTCAACCTGCGCGGTTCGGTGCTATGTACCAAGCACGTCGTACCAGTGATGGTGAAACAGGGAAAGGGCTCGGTGATTTTTGCGACCTCTGGTCTGGGCGCTCAGGGTGACCTTTCGCTAACGGGTTATGCCTGTTCCAAGGCGGCGTTGAACATGATGCCGAAACTGGTCGCGGCGCAGTATGGGAAGCAGGGGGTTCGGGGTAACGCGGTACAGATTGGGCTCGCTCCGGCAGAAAACGCACATTCATCCATGCCGAAAGAGCTGCTGGATATTCTGCGGGATAATCACATGACTCCTGAACTCGGCACGCCAAGACAAATTGCCGACGTGGTTGCCTTTCTTGCCAGTGATGAATCGTCTTTTGTTACGGGCACAACGTTAGTCGCTGATGGCGGCTTTTCAAGCCATACGCCTTCGCTGGTGGCGATGCAGGCGTTCTTCAGTCAGTCCGACCGTAAGGGCATGTAAACCTTGTAAAGGGTTTGTTTTAGCAAGGTTTGATAATTGCGGCGAGAATGAAATTCGCCGCATGCTCTCGCCAAATTTTCATACCCTCTGTGGACCTGGTATCGAAACCCACCAGAACCGAGAGGGTGTAATGGTTGGTAAAGCCGCCAGACATCAATAGCGCTGATGTGGCTAGCAGAAAACGGGCATCTACATCCGCACGGAAAATTCCGTCGGATATCCCACGCTGCAGTAGCGAGGCAAACTTGGCTTTTAGCGCCGGCGATTGACCGGAGAAACTGTTGACCTGATCGTCGTGAGCTGACTCATGATAGCGGATACCTTCAAGCGCCAATGAGCCAAGTAGTGGGTCGTTCATGTACTGCTCGAAGGTACAGTCGAGCAGTGTCAAGAGGGCCTGTTGTGGCGGCAGGTTTTCTACATTCAGTGCGACGAGCTCATCCATTATTTGCCGTGACGAGTCATCCAGCACTGTTGTAAACAGGGATTCCTTGGAGCCGTAGTAATGGTAAACCAGTTGCTTGGTTACTCCTGCCTGCCGCGCTATATCCTCCATTCGCGCCCCGGCCAGACCTTTTTGGGCAAAGATCTTCTTGGCCGCTGAAAGCAGGCGCTCAAGGGTATCTCGCTTGCTGGGTTCGGCGCGAGCCGAGAAAGACTGGAGGTCATCAGTAGGCATGTCACACTCTTGATACATGACGCTTTTGGGTAATCAGGATAAAGCATTGCACGCGCACTGGGCACCCTGAAATCAAGCGCTTTGCTAGTCGAGAAAAGCAACGGGAGTATAGTTATGGAAACAGGGCTTCAAGGGCGCAAAGCGCTAATTTGCGCTTCCTCCCGCGGGCTTGGTTTTGCCTGTGCACAGGCGCTCGCACTCGAAGGTTGCGCCATAGTGATCAATGGTCGTGATGAGGCATCCCTAGCGTGCGCTGCCAGGCAAATTGCGCAGATCACAGGCGTAAGGCCGTTGCAGGTGGTGGCTGACATTGCCACCGAAGAGGGTCGAGAAAAACTCGCTGAACCGCTGGCCAGTGCGGATATCCTGGTGACCAACAATGGTGGTCCCCCACCGGGCGACATGGCTGATTGGGACAACGCGCGCTGGCATGCCGCCCTCGAAGCAAACATGTTGTCTGCGGTGTCGCTTATTCAAGACGTTGTTCCGGGCATGCGCACGCGCAAGTTTGGTCGGATTGTCAATATCACCTCCGCAATGGTGAAGACTCCGCGCTTGGCCATGGGACTGTCAACGGCTGCCCGTGCCGGGCTTACCGCGTTCTCCAAGGCGCTCTCTGCGGAGGTAATCCGGGACAATGTGACGATCAACAACCTGCTGCCGGAAAGGATTGAGACAGACCGCCTGCGCTACATGACAGACAAATTGGCGAAGCACAAGGGGATTAGTTTGGCGCAGGCACGTGAGGAGATGCTTTGCCCCATTCCTGCTGGTCGTTTTGGTCGGCCCGAAGAGCTTGCCGCGGCCTGCATTTTTCTTTGCTCGCAGCAGGCAGGCTATATAACAGGACAGAACCTACAACTAGATGGTGGCGCCTATTCGGGGCTGATCTGATAGGTCATCGAGACGACAGCGTCTTCCAGTTAGCAGGGGGGGCTTCGTGCGGTGCAAAGTCCAACTCGACTTCTACTCCATTCGGGTCGTAAAAGAAAACCTGCCATGTAAGGGTGTCGGGGCTACGTATGATGCGAAAGGTTACTTGGTGCTTTTGCAGAGCCCCCAAGGTCCTGATCAAATCATTGGCGGAAAAAGCCATGTGATCTAGAACGCCACGGCGTGGAACGGGCATTTCTTTAACTTCGATAACATGCAGCACCGGCTCATCCTTTAAATATAGCCAAATCCCGGGGACCGGGAAATCCGGTCGTTGCCCTACCCGGAGTCCAAGCAGGTCAGTATAAAAACGACGCGTTAACTCAAGCTGATCGGTTACGATCGTGAAATGATCCATGCTGGTGATCATGCCAGAAGCTCTCTCTGTGTTCTGCAGGTGGAGGAGTCAAAGCCCTAGACTTTATCGCTGGATCTGGAGTTTATTTTGGAGCTTAAAGACAGGGGAAGCTGGCCTGTTTTAGTCCATTCGGCGATCCCTTCCCAGATATCAGACCGTGCGTTTGCAAAGTTGTGCAAGTGAGCATTCCCGGCAACACATAAGAGTGTCTTGTCGCACGCATTGGAAAAAAACTCAGGTTCCTTCTCTGGTGCAGGACTGACATCAACTTCACCGTATGCCAGCAATACCGGACAGAAAATGTTGGCGGCACTGGTGACAACCACGTTTGGAGTGAGTGCTGCGGTGGCCAGAGTGACGGGCGTCAGGCTCGAGTGCTGGTTATCGGCAGTTATTACGGCTTCAGCAACATCCGGCAGGTGGAAAAGAGCGCGCATCTGCGATCGATCCGTGGGTATGTAGCCGCTGGGGGGTAGTGCCGCCTTCATCGCTTCTACTTTGGCACCGGCCAGTTCCAGAGGCAGGTTGCTCCAGCCTGCGACGATAAGGCGATCAAAGCTCTTGTAATGAGCTTGCTGATAGGTGACCAGCATACCGCCCATGGAGTGGCCCAAGCCGGCGACTGTCAGGCTTGTTGATTCTGCCAACGTGCCCCACTGGTTCGACATTAAGGCTTGAACACACTGTTGAGTGGCAAGGTGATTGGCCTCTGCTATCACATTCAATGTCAGCTTGGATTCGGGCTCAGGCCTGCTGCTTTCACCCATGCCCAGATTGTCGAGCGCTAGAACCAGGTAGCCTCTATCGGTCATAAACTCGGCAAAGCTGTAACTCGGGTCAAGGTATGGCGGATGGAAGTAGCTGCGTGAGCAGCTGCCGCCATGCAGGCAAACAACAAGGGTCAGTGACGCTGGTACGTTGTCGCCAAACTTGTCCGGCAGGAACAGAGAGCCGCATAGGTCAACTTTGGATATGAAGGGGGTAAGGTGAGTTACGTCCCAGGATAGATTGATCGTTCGCATCCGTTACGCCTTAGCAATTCCCCTTGGCCGCGAAGCTCAAGGGGATTGGTGAGTTGGTTTTAGCGTTGAGATTCGCGCATCACGATGGCTTCGGGGTTTAGCTCACGTTCAGTGCGAGCTTCGGTGAGAACCTGATAGCCGCCATCCATCCCGTCGTTGACGATGCCGTACATGCCTTTATTAAAGTCGTACATGGAGTGCTTCACGATGTAGGGGATGTCGTGGTCATAGAATTGGACACCTCCAAGCATCATCGAGCGATACAGCTGGCCGTTCTGATCCCAGGCATCGTACAGGCCGGCACCATAGGTATCTTCATCGAGATAGTAGGTGCGCTTGCTGTAAACGTGACGCATACCTGGTTTCAAGGTTGCTTCAACCTCCCATACACGGTGCAGCTCCCAGCGCTCGCATTCGGGGTTTACATGAGAGGTGCGGAACTGGTCCTCACAATCGAAGTAGAACTTGTAAGTGTTGTATGGAATCAGCATCTCTTTGCGTCCAACAAGCTTGAAATCAAACCTATCCTGCACGCCTGAGAACATGAATAGTTCGTCGAACAGCTCCAAGCCGCCCATGCTTCCCACCGGAGTGTCATAATTGAACTCGGGGGCGAGTTTGATGCGCCGCTGTCCAGGGGTATAGCTCCAGGCACGGCGCGGCTTGTCGGTCGGATCGATAAAGTCCATCAGGCCAGTGAGCTCTCCAGCTTTGCGTGCGGGTTGCTTGGTCAACGAGTAAACCCGGTAAAAAAGATCCTCCGGTCGGCCTGGTACATCTGTCTGGTAGTAAGGGCGCTCAACGAACGTAGCTTGGTTGGCAGACTGGGTTACTGACCCGTTTCTATCAACGACCCAGGTGTTGGACGAAGAGGTAGTGGTACCAAACTTGCCGTCGTTATAACGCACGAGCAGGTTCCAGATTACTTCATTGCCTGTTTGGGGGATCGGAAAGGGTAAGCCGCCACGACAATTTGGCTCAATCGCCAAGCCGTCCTTCAGGGTGTGGCAGGTAGTTGCGTTACGCACCGTTGCGTCCAGCACTTCCTGCGGGTAGGCAGCAGATCTGTGGCTGGGGTAAATGTCCATGTAGTAATCAGGGTTGCGCTTCAATACCTCTATCTGCCCCGCGCTAAGCAGGTGCTCGTGCTCGCTTAGATTGGCCGCAGTTATCCGATACAGGGGTTTGTCCGCAGCATAGGGGTCTTTCCAAAACCCAGTACCTGGCTCGAATCCCGGGGGAGCGGTTCGCAGACCCCCCTCATAGGCCGGAATGCTGCCATCGGCGTTCGCGGCCTGAATAGCGCCCAATGGTGTGAGGGTATCGCCGATAGCGCTGGCTTCATCCGGGCTCACTGCGGCCAGAGATGTGGCGGACAGGCCGCCAACTAGCAAGCCAATAGCAATTTTCAGTTTCATGATCTTTCTCCGTTTTTGTTTTTATAAAGAGAGCGCGAAAAATCGCTGTCCGGCACTGCTGCCAGGCAACGAGTTCGAGGTTAGGTAGTAGAACAATGAAGGTGCGGGACGTGCATCCCGATTTCCCTGCGCAGGAACGCCTTCCGGTAGGCAGAGCTGACCGGAACCGGCTTCACCCTGGATGTAAACCAGAGATGCTTTCACTTTATGTCCTTTTATTTTTATTTTTCAAAGGCTTTCATCGTGCTCCCAGCCCAGTCTGGATGGGCTGTACAGCCGAATCTGATTGCCTGCCTAAGACCCTAGCAGAGCATTGAAAATAATTCCATATGCAGATTGAAATTCTACAATTGGAATTATTCTGTCGGGATGCTTGAAGCGAGAGGAAGGGTTGTTTTGCTCTTTGCTCGCACGTCAGGGCGCTGGTTATCCGTTTTACGCCCGGTAAAACGGATAGCCAGCGCCTCCGGTTCTTTCTTGTTACGTTCCCGATTGCCGTATACAGCGGACGGCGAATGTTCATGCGTGGTGATGCCAGTGGGTATCGGACGCATTGTTTATTGGGCGTAGCAAGGACTCTGTCGGCAGGTGTTTGGTAGAGGAAAACCTGAGTCAGCCCAGTAGGGAGATACTTTGATGAATAACAAAAATACCGATTTCGACGTGATTGTCGTGGGCGGGGGAAGCAATGGCCTTTCAGCGGGTTGCTATCTTGGCCTTGAGGGCAAGCGTGTTCTTGTTCTCGAGGCGTTGGACAAGGTGGGTGGGATGGCGTCGTCCGGCTATCTCATCCCTGAGGCGCCGGAGCATCTGGTGCATCCTTGTGCGCTCGACATGATGTCGATGCGCGTGCACTCCCATGTACCGGAGGAGCTAGGCTTGGCCGACCACGGCTTTGACTCTATCGAGTTGTCGCCGGGTTATGTCTATTTACACCCCGATGGAAGCTCGTTGATCTTTTGGCGAGATCGGCAAAAAACAGCAGATGAAATTCGGCGGTTTAGCCACAAGGATGCTGCTGCATTTCTTGAGTTCATGGATGTTATCGACATGTTCATGGATATAGCCCTGCCTATGATGCGGGTAGATCCCGCGCGGTTCAACTTGACAAGTAAGCTTAAAGTTCTAGGCGTGGCGCTGAAGAACCGGCGCCTTAAGCCTGAACTCATGGCGCTGATGACAGGGTCCGCTCATCAGGCTGCCAAGGAACGTTTCGAGCACCCGGTGACCGTTTCCGCGATGTGCGCGCTGACGGGACTGGCAGGTGATATTCGGGCTGATGGCGGCGGTATCTATTATGCGCTACTTGGGTTTCTGCACCGCTTTGGCGTGGGACGGGTCAGGGGCGGTATGCAGCAATTGAGTAACGCAATGTGCTCACGTCTCGAGGAGCTGGGTGGCAAGGTGATTACGTCTGCCACTGTGACTGAAATCATCTCTTCGCAGGGCAAAATCGAAGGCGTACGGCTTGCTGATGGGCGCACTTTCACTGCGCCCGCGGTGATAGCAGGTTGTCACCCCAAGGTAGCGCTGGAAATGGTAACCCCGGGCGAAATGCCTGCCCACCTGCTCACACGGGTAGCCATGGCTCCTGCCAACGCGAAGGGCTCGGGCCCACTGAAAGTGGATGTCGCGCTTGACGGTTTGTTGTCGGTTCCACGCTATGAGGCCATCCGCGGCGACGGAATTGATTTGCGCAAGACGGTCATGTTGATCGGTACGGAAGACGCAGTACTTGAAAGCTTCGCCGCCTGTGAGCGTGGCGAAGTTCCCAGGTACCCCTACATTACGCTTGCGGTCCCTAGTGCGGCGGATCCGGCTCAAGCGCCCGCCGGCCAGGACATCGTATATGTCTATCCGCCAGTCATGCCTGTCAACCCCAGAGCAGGCTGGGATGCGCTAAGGGAGACTGTGGCAGACCAGGTGTTGCGCCAATTGGCTGACTACGTGGATGGCATCGATGGTCATGTCATTGGCCGCCGTATCGAGGCAGCACCGGACTTCACAGAACGGCTAAATACAGTGAATGGCTGTGTAGTCCATATCGACACCACCACCATGCGTTCGAGCACTATGCGGCCAGCCTATGGGCTGGGTGGCGATACTCTCCCGGTTTCCGGGCTGTATCTGGGTAGCGCAGGCAGCCACCCGGGCGGAGGAGTCAATGGTATGGCCGGCAAGCTTGCAGCCAAGCGGGCGTCCAAGTTTTTGTCGAATAATTCCTAAGTCGGCTGTATCGCTTACCCGCGATTACAAGCGTGACTATAACAAAAGACCTGAAGGTCACAGGGAGAACCACTAATGTCAGCGGAAATGAACGAGCTTGATATCGAGCAGGCTTATCACGCGGTTTCAGATACCTATCTTGGCTCAGCAGTCGATATCCACGGGCTGTGCAGGGATAAGCGGATTAACGACCCAGTTATGCGTGGCGACTTCGTAGATAGTTACCTGGGTGTGCCAACCAATGCTGGTGCCAAGGCGGCCAAATGCGTTGTCACGCTGTTCAAGCACAAAGACGTGATGGCGGTGCTGCGCGACGCAGAAACCTTCACCAACGGTTTTATTGCCGAAGGGCTGGGCGCGTTCTTCGACGGTTTGATTGTGTTAGCCATGGACGGTGAACAGCATCGTCGTACACGTGCCCTGTTGCAGCCAGTGTTCATGCCGGAAACGGTCAACAAGTGGCGACCGGAAATCGACAGGGTGATTCGGGAAGAGTTTCTGCAGCCAATGCAGGCAGACAAGAAAGCCAACCTGATGGATTTCGGGTTGTATTTCCCCATCCGTGAGATGTACGCGCTGATGGGCTTTCCAAGCGACGACCCAGATAAATTCAAACAATACGCTACTTGGGCTCTCGCGCTGGTGGCCGCCAACCAGATCGATCCGGAGAAAGCGCGTATCTATGGTGCCTTTGCCGGTAAAGCGGTTAAGAACCTGTATGACGCGATAATGGAAATTGTGGTGACAAAACGGGCTGCTGGCGCAAAGGGCGATGACTTGATCAGTCGAATGATCAACGCTGAATATGAAGGCCGTGCGCTGGATAACCATGAGGTAACTACCTTCGTGCGCTCTTTGTTACCCGCCGCTGGAGAAACAACCACACGCACCTTCAGTTCGATCATGACACTGTTGCTTGAGCGGCCAGAGCTGCTGGAACGAGTGAAAAGAGATCGGGGTTTGATTGGCAAGTTGATCGACGAAACTGTGCGTTATGAGCCTGTAGCAACTTTCAAGGTTCGTCAGGCTTCGAGAGACGTCGAGGTGGGTGGCGTTCTGGTTCCCAAGGGGGGCTTGGTTCAGTGCATGGTGATATCCGCCAACCGAGACGAAGATGTCTTCGACAACGCAGATCAGTTTGATATTGATCGAAAGGTGAAGCCTTCCTTCGGCTTCGGCTGGGGGGCGCACATGTGCATCGGTCAGTTTGTTGCCAAGGTCGAAATCAATTGCGCGATCAACGCAATTCTGGATCTGTTTCCAAACATCCGATTGGACCCAAGTATGCCTGCGCCTGTCATCGCAGGGGCTCAACTGCGAGGTGCGAAATCCATTCATGTGATTTGGGATTGATGCAACCTTAGCGGAGGAATACCAGTATGAAATCTTACAAAAACATCCCCGAGCGTGGCGACTTTGTTTACCAGCAGCTAGTTGGCCCATGCAAAACCACTGGGCCGGCGTTGAATGAAACGCGCTCATTCTTCGGCCTGTTGCTGAGCAAGAGCATGCCTTTTGGCTCTGTACGTGATGATGAAGGGCACATCTACTCATTTGTTCGCTCGGTAATGGCCCCTACAGGTACGCCCAACCCGACGCGGTTTTTTTATCAGTCTACGCGGATTGACGGCCAGCATATTCGTATGGATACCGAGCGAATGGCAAAGCAGGCGTTGACGCCAATGCCAACGCAGACACTGGATGGGGATACGGTGCGCTGGACCAGCCTACCCGGAGAAGAGGGCAACCCCTGGTTACTGGAAGCCTCTGCTGAGCATATCAAGTGGGTGGAAGAGGGGCTGTATGAGCTGCAGGGGAAGCCGGTTGGCTGCGGTATGCAATGGTATTTGCCTGGTGTTGAGTGGGGCACGTTTTATGTCTCGCAACTGTGGAGCCTTTCCGGCGTGTGCGAAGGGCGGAAAGTGAAAGGCCTGATGGCACTGGACCAAGTGTATATGGCAGAAGGTGGAGCCATACATTTCAAGAAAGACTTGGTGGTAAACAACAAAATGCACGTCATCTGGTGGTCTTTTGCCACGGTATACAAGGACGGTACATTCGACTCGGGATCTTTCATGGTCGGCCATGACAACCTTGGTTACGCCATCTTAAACAATGAAAAAGGCGAGGTGCGTACTACCACCGATATCGAGGGCTTGGCAGTGCATAAGGACGGTAGTTACTTCCTGGACAATGCGCGAATTGTTTTGGACGGCAGCGAAGAGTGGGAGTTTCTGCCGGACGAAAAGGGTGAAATGGCGGACTTTGTTGGCGGCTTTCCGATTACAGCCCAGCAGGAAGGTCGCTGGCGCAGAGTAGGGGATACACGCGAACCAGACCACTGGCTGGCGTGGGGAGAGTCCGATCGCCGTAATGGCTCAGCGCGTAACGTGCGCGGTGCGGATCTATGACAGTCTCAATCGCCCGACTGTTCGAGGGCAAAAACAGGAGCGGAATGTGATGCCAGGCTTAAACCAAAAAGACATAGACGCCTTTTTACACGGCCAAATCGCCTGTTGGAATTCAGGTAACCGTGAAGGCTTCTTCGAGCATTATCGGCAGGTTGCCCCAAAGGGCTTGAGCATTGAGTACGTCGGGCGCCCGGCGGCGGATGGCTGGCCTGTACTTGAAGCTATGTGGGACCAGCAAAATAGCCGCTTTTCGGTGGAGGTAGAGGTGAGTATTCTCGGCTCGAATGAAGCCGCCTGTCACCATCGTAATGTGATGCGGGACGGCAGTGGCTCAATTGAGACGATTGAGCTGTACCGGTTCGAGGAAGATACAGTGAGCGTGCGTTATTTTATAAAACAATAGTGCCTGCTCTACTGAGCCGCAAAAAACCGCTGCCCTGGCAGCGGTTTTTTGTGGGCCATACTCACGCTTTGGCGAGGCTTCAACTTTTGCCAAATTGCTCGGTGATTTGACCGGGCGCGTTTGGCTGGCTGATACGATGCAATAGCAAACTGGCGGCGCTGAGGCCAAGCATTACAGTGATAACCGGCAATGCACTTGGGCTCATCCACAGGCTGACGATGCCCACGGCCAAAGTGCCGAACAAGAACTGTATGAACCCAATGACTGATGAGGCAGAGCCGGCGCGGTGGCCCTGACTTGCCATTGCCAAGGCTACCGCGTTGGGTGTCAACAGGCCCATGGAGGTCATGTAGATAAAAAAGCACAGCATAAGCTGCGACAGGTTGATAGTGCCTGCCCAAGTGGACAGCGTCGCCATTAGGGTTGCGATTGCTGGCGCAAGAAGCACATATTTGAGCAAAGTGGCAGGGCCGTAGCGAGCGACCAGTTTCGCGTTCAGTTGTGAGCCAACAATCATGCCAAAAGCGTTGAGGCCGAAGAACCAGCCAAAGTGGTTAGGTTGGATACCATAGAGGTCGATGATGATCTTGGGGGATCCGGATACATACGCGAACATCCCGCCAAAAGGTAACGCACCTACCAGGACAAACCGCATAAACTTCCAGTCACAGGCCAGGCTCAGGTATTGATTGAATGCGGAACGTAGTTTCGGCTTGCTGCCGTTGCCGAGACTCGGTGAGGTTTCCCGCATGCAAAAATGGACACCCAGCAGCAGCGCCAGTCCACAGGCAGCCAGCGTCATGAAAATACCGCGCCAGCCGACTACCTGCAGCAAAGCTCCGCCTGCAAGCGGTGCCAGAATAGGCCCGAGGCCCAACATCAACATTAGCATCGAAAAGGCTCTCGCGGCCTGTACGTTGGAGGTTCGGTCGCGGATGACAGCCCTGCTGATGACTACGCCAGCTCCCCCGCCCAGCGCCTGGCAAAAGCGTGCGGCGGTCAGCGTTGTCAGATCCGCTGCGAAGGCACAGCCAATTGATGCGATGAAGAATAAGGTTAACCCTGCATAGAGCGGTGGCTTGCGGCCGTAGAGGTCGCTGAGCGGGCCGTAGAGCAACTGCCCAAATGCCATTCCCAGAAGAAATACGGCCAAGGTGATTTGCACCTCCGACGAGCTGACTTGCAGTTGGCTCGCAATTACCGGGAAGGCTGGCAAGTAAAGGTCGACGGAGAGCGGCGAAAGGGCCGTCAGCATGGCGAGTAAAAATAGCCAGCCGGGGAGCAGCGGTACCTTCTCAGGAAGCGTCATAGCGGAGAGTCCTATCGAATGACACGTGCAAGCGGCGTTCAGTCAGGCGCCGTGTCGGTTTCAAGAGTGGGTATTGTTTTTTGCTAGCGAGACAGCTGGTGGGGGACGTTAAAAAAGCCCCCTCAAGCCCAGCAGACTATCGGGGGCTACACGATCAACTTGTTATGTACGGTGTGCTATTTCCCAGGCTTTGAGATCGAAGCCCGGGGTGCTGGCCTCACTGATGGTGAGTTCGGCTGGACGAGAAAGCAGTTTCTTCCCGGCCATGTGATCACTTGGCCGGTTGCAGGACTCAACCGCAATCAGGTGATCCTTGCGGAAGCAGAGCACGGAAAACTGTTGCGAACTCGGGTCGCCTAACGTGACGGTGGTGTCGAAGCCGGTAGACAAACCAACGATCTGCAGCTTGAGATTCCCCTGATCGGTCCAGAACCAAGGCGTGGCGATGAACGGCGACGGTTTCCCGAGCAGTCTTGCTGCAACGCTCCGGGCCTGATCCATAGCGTTGGGCACGGATTCTATGCGGGTGTGTTCGCCGTTGTTGTGTATGCACGGGAAGCATGCCACATCGCCAATAGCGGAAATATGGGGATCGTTGGTTAAGAGGTTGGCATCGACCTTAATACCATTGTCAATCTCAAGGCCAGCCTCGGCTGCCAAGGTGATGTTCGGGATGATGCCGATGCCATACACCACAAGGTCAGCCGGCAACTCTTCGCCGTTCTCCTTCACCACGCCGGTTACTTTTCCGTTGGCATGGGTTATTCGGCTGACGCCTTGATTGAAGTGAAATTTTACCCCCCAGCTTTGGTGCGCATTGAGGAACAATGCCGACATTTCATGGGAGATTGCGCGCGCCATGAGGCGGTCTCCGCGGTCAACCAGTTGGACTGATTTTCCCAATGCCGCAGCGACAGCGGCAAACTCCAGTCCGATAAATCCGCAGCCCACTACAACTACGTTACTCGCCGCGCTCATTCGGGGGGAGAGCGCATCGGCATCAGCCAGGGTTTTTATTCCATACACCCCCTCAACATCATCCCCGGGGATGGATAACAACCTGTTGTGACCGCCCGTGGCAAGAATCAAATGATCGTAATCAACGCTGTTGCCATTGGCCAGCACCACATTTTGGTTCTGGCGGTCTATCTCGACCGCACGCGTATGCAACAGCTCGATATTCTGCTCGCTGAAAAAGGTGGCCGGGCGAAATGCCAGATTGTCCGCCTTTATCTTGCCCAGCAGGTAGGCTTTTGATAGTGGCGGGCGCTGGTAAGGCAGGCCGGGTTCATCGCCTATAAGAGTGATGGCTCCGGTGTACCCGCCTTGTCGCAGAGAAGCTGCGACCTGAAAGCCGGCCTGGCCTGCGCCGACAATCACTACTGAAGAAATCGACATGTTTGCTCTCGCTGCTCAGTATTGAGATTCTGGGAGCCGCAGGATCATCCCTTCCATATTGGCGCTCACCGTCAGTTGGCAGGTGAGTCGGCTATTTGCCTTACGCTCGCTTGCGTACTCAAGCATGTCCGACTCTGACTCCTGTAGCTCTGGCATGCCCGATAGCCAAGCATCATCCACAAACGCATGGCAAGTAGCGCAACTGCAGGCACCGCCGCAGTCGCCTTGAATACCGGGAACCATGGCAGCCAGCGCCGCCTGCATAACAGACTGTCCTATCTCAGCGTTTACTTGATGCTCTGTACCATTGTGTTCAATGAGCGTGATGGTGGGCATGAGTGCTCTCCTGTTATTTTTTTGCAGTTATCGGGAAAAAGCCCCGGTAGTCCTGAAGTTGGGTGCGCGACCCAGTGTGAGAATTAATAAGGGGCCGAGGACAGTACAAGCTACGCTGTAAATCAGCATCGATGAGTAGGAGCCTGTTGCGCTCAGGAATGCTGCAAATAGCAAGGGCGCTAGTGCTGCGGCGACGGTATTCAGCCCTTGATGAACGCCAAACAGGCGCCCGTACTCCTTCATGCCGAAATAACGGGCGACTAGAAATGCGGCGATATCAAACTCGGCACCTGCACCGAAACCCACTAGTACAGCGGCAAATGCCATCAGCCAAAAGTCATTGCTTTCGCCGAGAAACAGTAGGCAGCCAACGGCTGGCATGGATAGGCTGATGGCGGATACCAGCGGCGGCCATACACGGTCCAGCAGATACCCGATAAGTATCCGGCCGGCCGTCAGTGATACGCCAAAGCAGCCAAATATCAGGCCGGCGTTCTCTGCCGAAATACCCTTGTCACGAAGCATGGGAACAGTGCTGGTAACCAATCCGACGATGGCAGATATAACTAGGCTCAACGCGAGATTGCAGATCCAGAACTTTCTAGATGCTAAACCTTCAGCAAATGTCAGGCCCGGCAATTGATTCGTATCCAGACGGCCCGCCTTTTCTTCTGCGCTTACCTTCAAGCCTTGCGGCAGAGAAAACCAAAAAAGCGTTATCGGTAACAGCACCGCCAAGTTCAGCAGGGCGAGAATGACGAAGGCTGCGCGCCAGTCCCATAAGCCAATACCCCAGGACATTAAAGGTGGAACCACAGCAGCAGTGAGGCCGGTACCTGAAAGTCCGATGGCGAGCGCGAGGCCGCGATTCTTGTCGAACCACATGTTCAAGAGCTGGGTCCAGGTGACCGCGAGACAGCCCATGCCCAACAAGGGGAGTAGTGCGAAGGCTAGATAGAGAGTCCAAACAGAGCCGCCGATCTGTGTGGTCGCCAGGTACCCGAAAGCAATGGCTACAAGCGAGATAATGGTAACGCGCTTCATGCCGAAACGGAGGTTGAACCAGCCGACCAATTGCAGCGATATAACCGCGCCGCCGAACAAGAACGTAATAGCCGCTTGCATTGCTCCACGCTCCCAGCCAAAGGCTTCTTGAAGAGGGATGACCAGGGTGCCGAAGCCGTATAGAAGAGACGCATTGATACTGATGGCGATGCCGATTAACGAAAGAATCAAGACTCGCCATCCGCTGCGGAACTCCGCTAGATCAATCGCTGCTTCGCTGTTGGGTGCATGCATGGGACGGCCTTTCATTGTTTTTATGAGTGCTGCTTAAGAAAATTCTGAGTTTCTGTTCTGCATAAAGAATGTGTTGCTGATGTCAGAATATTTGATCTAGTCTGCTGTGTCTATCCGATCATTGTAAGATTTGAACACAAAAACAATAAGTGACTAAAGGAAAACGTTGTATGCGATGGCTCAGTAGCTTTTCCATGGGTGCCAAGCTCCTTTTTGCTCCTGCCCTCATTGTGGTTTTACTCATTGCTGTCTCTGCGATTGCGTACGACGGTGTCGCCCGTCAGCAGGGAGTGCTGCGTGAGGTCGAAGAGGTTCGCTTCCACCAGTACCAGCGCGCACTAGAAATCGCGGCGGCTTCTCAGGCGGCTATGGTGGGTTCCTACGCGGCGGTGGTTCAGTTGATCCAGACCGAAGGCGGCGCGTCGCAGGAGGAAATGCAGTTTTATGTAGAGGATATGCGAGCCAGTGTTCATGACATGAGTACTGGAATCGAGCGTGGCATGGCTGACAGTGCGGCTTTTAGTGAAGAAGAGCAGACGCTTTACCAAACCATGGGAGAGCAGGCCAAGGTCTTTGCGCAAGGAGTCGACGATCTGGCTGAAGCGGCGTTGACGTCACCTTACCAGGCGCCCTCATTGTTGGGTTATGTGCGTGCGGATTATACCCGTCTGCAAGGCCTGCTTTCTCGCATGCTTGTACTCCAGGAAGAGTTGTCTGCGCAGGCTTTTGCTACAGCAAACATGACAGCTGCATCGGTGACCAGGGCGCTTGCGATCGCCGTTGTTATTGCCATTGTCTTGGCTCTGCTGGTTGGGTTGTTGATGCGCTATCAGCTGCTGCGCTCGATCAAAGCCATAGAGCGAGCGGCGGTGAAGCTCAAGGATGGCGATCTGACTCATAGAGTGGAAGTGATAGGACGTGATGAAATCGCACAGACAGCGGTGGCTTTCAATGCGCTGATTACCAGTTTGCAGACGGCTGTAGAGCAGGTTAAGCGTGTTGCCGACTCTGTGAGAGCCTCGGCAGAGGAGTTGGTGGTTACTTCCAACCATGTCGCCGTTGGTGCGAATGAACAGGCCAGTGCCGCCGTTCAAGCATCCTCCACCGTCGAGCAGATGAGCCAGGGCATCGAATCTATTTCCTCCCACGCGGAAGGTTTGCGCAATTCAGCAGCGGATAGTTTGAAAGGTGCGGAAGAGGGGCGGTCCGCACTCAATCGGTTGCTTGATGAGATTCTGCGAGTCAGGCAAGCATTCCATGCGATTACGGCCTCGGTAGGGGACTTTGTCGCCAGCACCACCGCCATTACTGACAGTATCAACCGGGTCAAGGAGCTTTCGGCACAAACGAATTTGCTGGCGCTCAATGCGGCGATAGAGGCGGCGCGTGCAGGGGAGAGCGGTCGTGGATTCAGCGTGGTGGCCGATGAAGTAAGGAATCTAGCCCAGCGCTCTGCGGTCGCGGCCAACTCGATTAATGAGCTGACGGGGGCACTGGAAGGGCAGTCTGCCAGCGTTAGTGTGGTTCTGGGCGAGGGTGCTTCTGCCCTTGATAGCAGTCAGGAGTTACTAGAAGAGCTGGAAAAGGTGCTGCTGGAAGCCACGCGACTGGTGGGTGCCTCGAGCACCGGCGTCAGTGAGATTGCCGCTGCGGTGCAGGTCCAGAATGAGGGTAGCAAGGACATTTCCCTGGGTATTGAGCGTATCGCGAAGATGGCTGAGGAGGGGGACCAGATTTCGCACCAGGTCTCCGCTTCTGTTGCTTCGCTGCGTGTGATCGCAGAAGAACTTGCTCTATCAGTGAGGCACTTCAGAACCTGAAGGCCGAAAAAACCAGTTGTTTGGTCTGGGTAGTGAGTGCGCGGTAAAAGTTGCACATTAATTTCATGGTTCGGCTATTCAACGGGGTTGACTGTATCTATCTGAAAATAAAGGATTAATTTTAATTATTTTGCGAAGGTTAAGCGATATTTTAGGCTTTTTTACTAATGGTAAAACTCAAAAATTTACAAAAGAGAAAAATTTGTTCATTATTTGTCTTCGCTGAGCCTGACAAGAGGAAAAAATATGAGTTCAGATAAGGTTATTTTTCGCGCTGTAGCGGATCGTGGCCGCTGCTGTGGCTATGGTTTGTGTGCTTCCATTTGCCCGGAAGTATACAAATTGGACGGTGATGGGTTGGTTTACTTCGACGACGACAAAGTCCCGCCGGAGTTGGAAGAGGCGGCCCGAGAAGGCGCAGAAGCTTGTCCTGCCGAGGCAATCTGGTTGGAAGAAATCCAGAGCTAACAACCGCTCACCTGAATACCATGGAGTCAAGCATTATGAAACGCTTCGAAGGTAAGGTCGTATTGATCAGCGGTACTGGCGGCGGGCAGGGCCGGGTAGCTGCGCTGAGGTTTGCACGTGAAGGCGCTATCGTCGTCGGTTGTGACACAAACAGTGAGGAGCACGCCAAGACCGCTCAATTGATGGAAGCGGAGGGCTATTCACTGCATGGCAGTGCGCCAATCGATCTGGGCGACCACGAGCAAGTGCGCGGTTGGGTGGAAAGTGCGGTTGCCGCTCACGGCAAGATCGACGTCCTATACAACAACGCTTCGGCAGCGCGTTTCGCTCCAGTGCAGGACATGAGTATAGAAGACTGGCATTTCACCATCCGCAACGAGGTCGACCTTATTTTCTATGCAACCAAGTATGCATGGAACCACTTGGCCAAGCAGAAAGGCGTGATTATCAACGTGTCTTCAACCGCGGCCTGGGGAGGATCTAAAGTGGCGGGTATCTCCGCCCATTCTGCGGCTAAGGGTGCAGTGGTGTCTTTCACTCGTCAGATCGCTGTGGAAGGTGCGCCCTTGGGGATTCGAGCCGTCTGTCTCAGCCCTGGATTTATTGCCACCCCGGGAACGGCGGCTTTCATGGAAAACCCTCAGGCCAGAGCCGCACTGCTTGATGGTGTGCTGATGGATCGCCCTGGTGAGCCGGAAGAGGTTGTCGCAATGGCTCTGTTTATTGCCTCGGAAGAAGCATCCTTCATCACCGGGTCAGATATCGTTATTGACGGTGGTTTGCTGGCAATCTGATCAGTCAATCGCGCTATGCGATAACCATTACGATCGCTGCCGACACAAAACATGAGGTAAAGAGCATGGATATTATTGGCATTGGCTATCTGGGCTTTGAAGCTACGGACTTGGATGCATGGCGTGACTATGGTCCGTCAGTGATGGGGTTCGGGATGAGCAAAAATCCTGATGGCGATCCCGATTCGGTTTATTTCCGTATAGATGACCGGCGTCATCGCTTTGCCTTTCACCCAGGTGATGTGGACCGTCTGGCCTATATCGGCTGGGAAGCGAAAGGTCGTATGGAGTACAAGCAAGCCTTGGCGCGTTTCCGTGAGGAAGGGGTCGATTTTGAAGTTGGCGATCAGGCGCTGTGTGAAATGCGCGGCGTCAAAGAGTTAATTCGATTTTTTGATCCAGTCGGGTTTCAGCACGAATTATTCTATGGACAAAAGTGGACGCCGGACTCCTTTGTGCCTGGTCGGCGACATGGTGGATTCCTCGCCAACCATCGGGGGTTGGGTCATGTCGTGTTAATGGCCCCTGAGTACTCTGATGAGTTGGAGCACTTTCTTATCAATATCATGGGCTTTCATTGGTACGGATCTGGCGCAGGTAAGGGGCGCACGGGCTTTTTCCGCTCCAAACTGAACACTTACACCAGCCATGACATTGCGTATGGTCACGCGCCGGGCCGTATGGGAATACAGCACATTGGTTTATTCGTAAGCAGTATCAGGGATGTAGGTGAAACCTACGATCTCGTCAAAAAGCGTGAGCTGCCAATGATGATGACGCTGGGGCAACATGCGCAAGATCCCCATGTATCTTTCTACCACTTCACGCCCTCAGGTTTTGCTTTTGAGTGCATAGGCGAGATTGAGCCGTGGCACGATGATGGCTTTGAGCTAAATCCTGAGGTGATGAGTGTTTGGGGGCATGAAATTGTAGGCCCGATACTTGGGCCAAGTGTCAAAACACCTGAAGAGGTTCGTGATCCGGCTTTTAGCAAGAAGAAAGGCTAAGCCGCTTGCATCTCGCTCGTATTCAAGACCTGTACGGGCGTACCGGCTGGGCCTCACTCGACCTTGAGACAGGACAGGCTTGGTGGATACTTGGATGTTTTACCGAGTGGGCTGAGAAGCTGACGCGGTGCCAAGCCAGAGCGCCCGCGGTGGATGAGATGCCTGTTCAACCAGGACGCTATACGCTTTTGGCGCCTGCTGAATCAGGAGCTCGCGTTTTTGGCGTAGGCCTGAATTACCGGACGCATCTTGAGCGACTTGGTAGCTCTGAGCCAACTCATCCGCTGTCTTATATCAAACCCGAGTCCGCACTGGTCCCGCATCTGGGTGAAATTCTTTATCCCGCGGTGACACAAGAGCTTGACTACGAAATAGAACTGGTCGCGGTAGTGGGTAGACCGCTTGAGGATGAAGCAAACGCGGTGTCATGTCTATTGGGTTACACCATTGGCAATGATGTGAGTGCGCGAGACGCTGGCAGGGCGCTGGGGAGACTAGATCTTTTTACTCAAAAAGCGCTGGATCAGACAACACCTCTCGGACCCTGGTTAACCTTGAGAGCCGAGGCTGGTGGGGATAGGCAGCCGGAACTGGACATGCAGCTCTCAGTAAATGGTGAAGTCCGGCAGCAGGACAACACAAGAGAGATGATCTTTTCCCTGGCCGAGATTCTGAACTACCTGGATGCCCGTGTGAAGCTGCGTGCGGGAGATGTTGTTTTTACCGGCTCTACCCATGGGGTAGGTCTGGAGTCGGGTATTTTTCTTCAACCGGGAGACCGAATCGAGGCAACGATTCAGGGTATAGGCACGCTAATAAACCAGGTCGGTCCACGCAGGCAATTAGCGGCGTCCAGGCGTCGGGGTCGCTTGGGGTTCCCCTCAGATCGTGGGTGAAAAAAATCGCGTGTTTGTAAATGTCGTGCTGCGTCCTGAGGGGGTGGTTTGATCAATCGGAAGTCTCCCTGGTATCCGCTGACGCTAGCAAGGTTTCGGCCCTTCTGGACTGCAGGGGCGGTAACCAATCTCGCAATCTGGATGCAGACGGTGGGGGCTGCCTGGATCATGGCGGGCTTATCGGATAGCGCCTGGATGGTCTCTCTAGTGCAGACCGCAATTACCTTACCGGTTTTTTTGTGCGGCTTGCCAGGAGGGGTGATTGCAGATCTTGTTGATCGGCGTCGATGGCTCCTTTTTACTCAGTCATTGATGCTATTTGCGGCTTTCAGTCTATTTGCTCTTATGGTGTCAGGGTATTTGACGCCTTGGGCGCTACTTGGTTTGACCTTTCTGCTCGGCATTGGCAGCGCCCTTAATATGCCGGCTTGGATGGCTGCAACTTTAACCCTGATTCCCCGCGATGTGGTTCCCTCTGCGGTCGCCTTGAATGCGGTGTCAACCAATGTGGCCAGGGCGGTAGGGCCTGCGATTGCAGGGCTGTTGATTGCGGCGGTTGGGCAGTCGGCTGTGTTTTTCGTTATTGCCTTGTGTTTCTTCGGTGTTACGCTCTTTTTGCTGCGCTGGCAGGAGCAGCAACCGGTTGTCACCTTGCCTCCGGAGACCTTGTTCGGCGGAATGCGCAGTGGCCTGCGATATATACGCCACTCGCGAGAGTTGACCAGCTCGCTCACCCAGGTATTCGTATTCACCAGTTGTGCTAGTTCGCTTTGGGCTCTCTTGCCGTTAATAGCGAAGGAGCGCCTCTCAATGGCGGCCGATGGATACGGCTTGTTGATGGGCGCGTTGGGTTTGGGCGCTGTTTTGGCTGCGCTCAATTTGCCGCGGCTTTATCGTGACTTTACGCTGCGTAAACTGATAGCTGGCGGGGTGGCGTTTTTTGCGTTAGCTACGGCTGGAGCAGCACTGCTGGAATCGGTTTGGGCGGTATGGCCAGTTTTGGTGGCGGCAGGTATGGCCTGGATGGCAGTGAATGCTACAGCCTCAACGATCGTCCAGACTTGTGCTGCCGATTGGGTGCGCGCGCGGGTGGCCTCCGTTTACCTGTTGATGTATATGGGGGCGATGGCACTTGGCGGCTTCTTGTGGGGTGTTGTCGCGGAGGTTGCCGGCCTGCAGATGAGCCTACTGGTTTCCTCCGTCGCGATGCTAGCAGGGCTGTGGGTAACCCGACGGGGTGTCTTCGTGTTGGGCAGTGAAGCAGACTATCGAGTCATTGCGCAGGCGGACAAGGTGATGGTCGCAACCGCGGTGGCGCATTCGGATGGTCCGGTTTCAGTAGAGACTGTCTACCGTGCGGTCCCTTCGATGCGTGCTGACTTCCTCCGTATCGCCTACGCGGTTGGTAAGTCACGCCGCCGTAACGGTGCCAGAAACTGGCGCCTGTATCGCGACTTGGCTGATCCGGATCGCTATGTGGAGCGTTTCATTGTCGAATCCTGGTTGGACTATCTTCGTCAACGCGAACGAGTGACGCAGGCAGATAGGCAGATTGAGCTCGGGCTGAGCGGTTATATTGATCCGGGAGTGGTGTCGACCCGGCGCTATATCTCCCAGAGTGCGCAGGACACTTCGGATAAGTGACTTGGCTTGATTCTGGGCAAAGTTTTCCAGTTAAAGGCGTATTCAAAAAACATATTCTTGATATAGAATAAATTATTGGGCCGCATAGAGTGCGGCCCATAATTTAGTTAGCTCAGGAAATATGATCAGATGCCAGCAGACGTCGCTCATGGAAATGCCCCGGTAACCGTTAAACCCGTTGTTAATGCCATACGTATATTGCGGCTCTTGAGTCAGGCGGGTAGGCCTGAGCGCGCAGTGGACATTGCGCGGCAGCTGGATATCAACCCAAGCACCTGTTTCAATATTCTGCGCACGCTGGCGGCGGAAGATATGGTTGAGTTCAATGCTATGTCCAAGCGATATTCTGCTGGGCTGGGTTTGGCTAGGCTCGTGGAGCAGTTTGTTACTCAAGGTCAGAAGATTCAGTTGGCCAAGCCGTTGCTTGAAAGCTTTGCTGCCAAGGTCCGCGTAACGGTAACGCTCTGGCGACGTATCGGTAATGATCGCATCGTTATTGTCAGCTCCGCGGCCTGCCCGACGGACGTGCGAATCGATATGAGTGAGGGGCAGCGCCTGCCCATAATGATGGGGGCGAGCGGAAGACTTTTCGCCTCGCAGCTAGATCTGGAGTCCGAGAGCTCGCGGGAAATTTTCGAGAAAATTCGCTGGGGAGCTCCGTTGTCTTACGACGATTACAAAAAGCAGGTCAGCGATGCCTCGCAACGCGGCTGGGCGCTGGATGATGGCTATTTCTCTATAGGTATCCTTGCAGTCGCAGCTCCAGTATTTTCGCCGAGTAATAGTATCGAGTTTACTGTTTCGGCGGTGATGTTCCGTGGGCAGCGTGATGAGGCCGGTATTGCCGAACTTGGCAGCATGTTGGGAGGCCTGTGTAGTGAACTGGAGTCTGTCCTTTTCTAGGCTTTCATGAGTCACTCTTTTACCAGCAGTAGGCTGCCACCGAGCGGGCCACCGCCGGCGGCAGTGACTGCGACCTGATGGTCTGCAATCTGTCGCTCTCCCGCCTTTCCCCATAATTGCAGACAGGCCTCATGCAAGTAGCCGAGCCCGTGGGTACGCCCTCCTGAGAGTTGGCCGCCGTTAGTATTGAGCGGCAGCTGGCCGGTCAGCGAAATCCGTTGCCCCCCCTCGATGAAGTTACCACTTTCTCCTCGTGGGCATAGTCCAAGAGCTTCAAGCCAGATCATGGTCAAAATGGAGAAGCCGTCATAAAGCTGTGCAGACTTCACGTCCTTGGGTTTTAGGTCTGTGCGGCTCCACATCATTTTACTCACATCGAATGCTGCGCCCTCAGTGAGTGATATTTGGTCCCATGACCAAGGCTGGTGCAGCGCGGCACCTATTGCCTCGATACGAATGGGAGGGTTTTTTGTATCCCGGGCAGCGTCCTTGTGAGACAGAATAATTGCAGTGGAAGCGTCACAGTGTACGTCGCAGTCAAACATGCGTAAGGGCGATGAAATCATCCTTGATTGCATGTAGTCGTCCATGCTCATGGGCGAGCGATAAACCGCTTTTGGATTCAGCTGCGCATGCTTGCGACAGGTCAATGCTATCTGTGCAAGCTGCTCCGGCTTAGTTCCGTACTCATGGAAATGGCGCTGGGCATATATCGCCATCAAGTTCACTGCAGATAGGACGTTGAAGGGGGTATACCACTGCCAGGCAAAGCTGCTGTCGCGACCAGCAGTCTTGTTGGTGAGCGCCGAAGCCTGTTTATTTATGAGGCGCGAGGATGACTCGGTGATGGTTCGAAATACCAACACGTGTTTGCAAAGGCCGCTCGTAATGGCCATCGCCCCGTTGATGACGCCGGCAAGTGGTCCGGGCCCTTCGTAGCCGCCACCAAACCAGTTTACTTCCAAGCCTAACGCGTTCTTTAGGGCGATGGGGCCGACGGGTGAGAAGCTGTCGCCATTGTTGTTGTCACCCGGCCAGCAGGCGATACCGTCGATATCGCCCCGCTCAAGGCCTGCATCAGCTATGGCCTGCAGGCAAGCATCCACTGTCAGGCGCATTCCCGACAGTTGGGAAGGGCGCCCCACCTCCGATTGGCCGATCCCGGTGATCGCGACCTCTTTCTCATAGAGTCTGGTCGACATACTTAGTCCTTAATAAAGAGCGGAATCCACACATCATCTTGCTGCTCGAAAACAACTCTCAGCGGCATGCCGATATAAATCTGCTCAACAGGTTCTTCAACGTTGCTGAGAAAACGCAGCCCGGGCTGTTCGGGCAGTTCGACAATCGCTATCGCAAAGGGCGCGGCTAGGTTTGGAGTCCAGGGTTGGTAATTGATCGTAAAACTTACGACTGTCGCCTTCCCGGACACTTCTTTAGGGCGGACTGAAAGGCTTGCGCATTTTGGACAGACAGGCCCGGGAGGGTGAAAGTAGCTGGTGCAGTCTTCGCACCAATGCATAAACAGGCGGTCCTGCTCCCCTCCTTGCCAGAAAGCGCGATTGTCTGCGGTCAGTGCGGGCAGCTTCCTGTGCATCTCGGTTGGTTCCTGAGTAATTACGGCGATGTAGCGAAGCGTATCATTTGTACATATATAAAAAAAGTGTTCTAATTTTCTAGATGGCCGCCAATTAGGCCACCAATAACAATTAATAAGAGGAGAGCTGGAGCATGGCGCACCTATTAAAAGGCCGCTCGGTCGTGGTTACCGGGGGGTTCGGCATCTTGGGCAGGGCTCTTGCAGTCTACCTTCTAGAGCAGGGTGCCCGAGTGGCTGCCTTAGACTTGAGCGCTGTCCCTGTAGATGTCCAGGCGAGTGAAGACTTTCTTCCGCTGGGAGGTGTAGACCTGACCGACCCGGTGTCCGCGGGGGATGCTATGGCCCAGGTGTCGAGTGCGTTTGGCCAAATAGACTCGCTGGTCAACGTCGCTGGTGGTTTTGCTTGGGAACCCTTTGAAACCGGTGCTCTGGAAACCTGGGATCGGATGTATCAGATGAACGTCCGAACGACCGTTACTGCGACGCACGCAGCGCTTCCCCACTTGCTTACATCGGCTGATGGTCGGGTGGTCAGCATCAGTGCGGTCGCTGCCGGTAAGGCAGGTTTGGGGGTTTCAGCATACGCTGCTGCCAAGGCTGGTGTGTCTCGATTCACCGAGTCTCTAGCTGAAGAGTTGAAGGCGCGTAGCGTTACGGTGAACGCGGTTATGCCGAGCATTATTGATACCCCCGCTAATAGAGCTGATATGCCTGATGAGGATTTCTCAAGTTGGGTAGCTCCAAGTTCTCTAGCTGCAGTTATTGGGTTTCTCCTTTCGGATCAAGCGGCAGTCATTACCGGTGCCTGCCTCCCTGTGACCGGCAAGGTCTAGTTTCCAGACAACAATAAAAGGAAAGCTACCATGAGATTGGTTACCTTCGTGAATAGTGAGGGCCTGGAACTGCCAGGTGCATTGCTCGACAGCGATCAGGTGGTACTTGATCTTCAAGCGGCGCATCGTGAATGCAAAGGTGGTGCCTCGCCAGCGTTGCAGAGTGTCTTGAGTTTGGCGGAGTCGGGTGAGGCCGGCCTTGAGTTGGCACGCAGTGTAGTGGCTAAAGCGCCTGCTTCTGCGGTTGTTGCGCGGGATCAAGTACGTCTGCGAGCGCCAATCCAGCCCCCTCCCCAGATGCGCGACTTTTCCTGCTTTGAGCTGCACCTGCAGCAGTGTTTTGCCGCTGCCAGAAAGGGTCGTGCGATGCGGGCAGCTGACCCGGAAGCGGCACTGCGTGAGATGGATACCAGCGCAGATGACTCCGTCCTTAAAACCTTCAACCGTCAACCCATTTACTACAAGTGCAACCGCTTCGCGGTAGCGGGTATGGACGATGAGTTTCAGTGGCCATCGTACAGCAAGCTTTTGGATTTTGAGCTGGAGTTCGGTTGCTACATGGGCAAGCGAGGCAAAGATATAACGCGTGATCAGGCGCGGAGCTTCATCTTCGGTTACACCATTTTTAACGACCTCAGCGCGCGCGACGCCCAGGGTCGCGAGATGGGCGGGATGTTGGGGCCGGCGAAGGGCAAGGATTTCGATACTGCGAATGTGATGGGGCCGTGCCTGGTGACGGCCGATGAGCTTGGTGATCCCTACGATCTGAATATGATTGCCAGGGTGAATGGCGAGGAGTGGGGGCGAGGTAACACGAGAGATATGCGCTGGCAGTTCGAAGATGTAATTGCTCATGTGTCGCAGTCGGAAACCTTGTATCCAGGGGAATTCCTGGGGTCAGGGACTGTGGGTAATGGTTGTGGTTTGGAACAGCTGCGCTATCTCAAGCGAGGGGATGTGGTGGAGCTTGAGGTGGACGGTATTGGTGTATTACGTACACAGGTCGGACAAAAGTGATCACTCAGGGCGTATGGGAGTGGCTGAAACCCCGAGATACATAATTGTCCTTACATTTTATGTACATTTATCAAAAATTTGTTTATATTTTTCCCGACTGCGGCCGGCATCATTTCAAATACCCTGGAGGCGAGCATGCTAACAAAAACAAGCGCAGTGCTTTCTGATGGCACTAAGATATCCGACCTGATTTATCCTGATACGCGTGAAGTTCAGATGCGCGTACTGTCCGATCCAGAGATCTATGAGCTGGAGATGGAGAAGATCTTCGGCAAGACGTGGGTCATGCTGGGCCACGAATCCGAGATTCCTAACTCTGGTGACTTTATCGTTCGAGATATGGGATCCGACTCAGTTATCGTTGCGCGTGACAAGGCTGGTGAGGTTCACGTGACGTTGAACGTTTGCCCCCACCGTGGCATGCGTGTAGCTCTGACCGACTGCGGTAATACCCAAATCCACAAGTGCATTTATCACGGCTGGGCCTTCCGTACCAATGGCGACTTTGTCGGCTCACCAGTAGAGCGTGAGTGCATGCACGGGAAGCTACTTGAGAAGTCTGAACTAGGTCTGAAAAAGGCGCGTTCGGTTCTGTACGGCGGCTTGATATTTGCTACTTGGAACATCGAGGGCCCTTCTTTTGAGGAGTTTCTTGGTGATGCCAAGTGGTATTACGACATGCTCTTCCTGAGAAGCGACAAAGGCATGGAGGTGCTCGGGCCACCGCAACGGTTCATTGTCAATGCAAACTGGAAGACCGCAGGCGAGCAGTCAGCGGCAGATGGTTTTCATACGCTGACATTGCATCGTTGGCTGGGTGAGGTAGGTAACTACTCAAAGAAGGGTGAGGATGAGGGTGAGGGCGCAGACCTGAGCCCGGAAATGATCGGGGTCGAAGTAAGTTCGCCCCATGGTCACGCATTGCGTTGTATTGATCTCGCTCGCAAGATCCGCCGTCTAACGGGTCTAAATCCGGATGAGCTTAGTGTTCAGGAGAAGCTCAAAGCGCTGCCTCCGGCAGGCATGACTCAGGATATGATTGATCAGCTTGCCAACAATTTGTCCGAAGATCAGTTGAAGGTTCTGACCTCTATGCCACCCCAGGTCGGCGGTATGTTCCCTAACATTCTGTTCGGTTTCGTCTACATCCCACAGCCTGATGGTTCTGTAGTGGGATCCATGACGATGCATACCTACATTCCGCGCGGACCAAATAAGCTTGAATTCTGCAACTGGATTTTTGCCGAGAAGGATGCACCGACAGAGCTGCGGGAAAAAATGTTGAAACAGACAATTCAGCTGTTTGGCACTTCCGGCATGGTAGAGCAAGACGACTCTGACACCTGGCCGCACATGACGCTCGCCGCGAAAGGTGCAATGGGCAAGCATATGACGCTGAAGTATCAAGCGATGTTTGAAACAGGCGCCCCGGAAGGCTGGCCAGGGCCGGGCATTGTGAACGAAGGTTTCACCAAAGACGACACCCAGTGGCATTGGTGGTTGTACTGGAACGAATTGATGAACGCGGAATAACCTTCTCCATATCAATAAAAATAGGAGTCTCTTATGCAGCATGCTGAAGAAAAGAGCCTAGATATCAGTCAGGGATCTTACGTGCCCGTTGGTTCAGCTGAGTACAGTGCCGTTGTGACTTTCTTGTATGAGGAGGCCGCACTTCTGGACCAGTTACGCTTGAACGAGTGGGGGGATCGGCTGGCGACTGACCTCGTGTATACCGCGCCACTGCGTCACACTCGACTGGGTGTTGATCACGCACAGAGTTTTGTACGCAGCGTTCAGCATTTTCACGATGACTATCGCTCTGTGATGGGGCGTATCTTGCGCCTGTCCGGCAAGAGCGCATGGGCCGAAGACCCGCCGTCGCGCACTCGACGCCTAGTCACCAACGTCCTGGTTCGTGAAACTGAAAATCCCGACGAGCTGGACGTGACGAGCTATGTGCTGATGACACGCAGTCGCTTTAGTGAGCACCATGTTGACATCATCAGCTTCGAACGAAGAGATGTTCTGCGTAAGCAGGCGGATGGCGGATTCAAGCTCGCAAAACGAGAGGCGATCCTGGACCAATCAGTACTGGGCACAGCAAACCTCGCAGTGTTTTTGTAGTAAGAGTTGGGCTTTGGTTGTGGTCAGCAATCAAATGCCATGCGGGAAAAAGCCTGCCATTTGGCGGGCTTTTTTGTCTAGTTGTTCGATGTTGGTGGGGTTTTCAGTGCTGCACTTCGGCTTGTCGGCCTAATGTTCAGCCTACTCTTGACCGGATTGATGGTTAGTTGGAAGGGTTTAGCTGGCATTATCACCGTTAAGCCAAGCCTGATCTGTTGCGCATAAGAGCTCTTGTTGAGAACCAAAGTCGAGCGTTGAGCCAACCATCCTTCGCGCATGTTTAGCCCTTATCGGTTGCTGCGCGTAACATAAACCGGTTTCTGCTGCGTGTTCATTGGCATCAAGATCGTACTCTCTTCCGCGAGAGATGGTGGTACAGCGACGGAGGATCAGCGCCGCTTCGGCCTCTTCAGTTGACAGCGTTCGAATAGCCCAGCTAGCCATGCCGTGGTTGAGGTCTATTCCGGCATATGGACGGGGGGCGGTTATCTGAGTGCCTTGGGTCTTCCAGGCAAGATAAAGCTCGCCATTGCGCCACAGGCTGGGGCTGGTTGCGCCCAATAATCGTTGGGGAACTGCAATCTCATAGTGGCGCTGCTCTATGTTGGCCGCTGCAGCAGCGATTGCAAGGCCAGCTAAGTCCAGCAAGTGCGTGCATTGAAGTTTGGCGTCAGTTTGCCGGTTCACGCTGTGTGCGATGTCAGATAGTGGCATCCCTAGTAGCCCACGCAGCTGGTTGGCCGCAGATGGGCAAGCGTCGTAGGGGAAGCGAACTGCCCAGCCATTGATATCAGTCAGAATCTCGGAATTATGTCTGATGCTTACCCTGAAGTGATGAAAATCATCCTCAAGAGCGGCCCTGACTTCATGGGCGTTTTGAGCCTGGATTACTATGCGCCGCCTGAAAAGCATATTGATCTCACATTCTAGGTAGCAGGGAAATTGAGTGGAACTCTAGGTTATCGTGTAATAATATGAACATTAACAAAAAAAGTGTTTATTAAAAAGGCTGACGATATGGAACTGCTCAAGAATAAAGTTGCCCTGATCACCGGTTCTGGTGGCGGTATCGGCGAAGGTGTCGCACGTTACTTCGTTAAGCAGGGCGCTAGTGTTGTAGTCTCTGAGCTAAATGAAGGGCTCGGAGAGCGGGTGGCTGAAGACCTGCGCGCGCTTGGCGGTAACGCTGTTTTCGTTAAAACGGACGTGTCCAGCAAGGCCAGCATAGGAAACGCTATCGAAGCTGCGGCCAGGGAGTTTGGCGGCTTGGATGTGTTGGTAAATAATGCGTTTGCTCCCACGCCAAATGTCCTGTTTGAAGAAAAAACAGATGAAATGCTCGAGCAGACCCTGGGTACGACCGTCTGGGCTGCTTGGTGGGCAATGCGCGAAGCAATGCCTCTGATGAAAAAGCGTGGCGGCGGGTCAATTATCAACTTTTATTCAATTGATACTGAAATAGGTGCATGGCTGCATGCGGATTACAATACAGCCAAATCCGCCATTTTGGGCCTGACTCGCAGCGCTGCGTCTGAGTGGGGGCGATTCAACATCCGGGTAAATGCAATAGCTCCTACCGCTATGGGGGCAACCTTTCACAAGTTGGCCGCAGAACGCCCCGGTTTTGCCGAGATGTCAGCCTCGATGCGACCTTTGGGGCGCTGCGGTGAGCCGGAGGATGATATTGGGCCTGTGGTTGCTTTCCTCGCGTCAGAGATGGCCCGGTTCGTTACCGGAGAGGCGCTGCACGTTGATGGTGGCCTGCACTTGCCGGGATATAATTCGCGCCCGGCCAATGTACTGCCGAGAGAATATTAACGCCTAACAGCTTCAGGTTGAACCCGCATGCCTGCCTGGCAGGATGCGGGTTCAACCATCTCTTAACGTTTCTTGACTGTTATGTCGGTGTCTTCCAGATCCCAAGTTGCAGCTGTTTTCCCTTCGTCCCGCAGTTGATATTTGAGTACCCTGCCTTGGGGGTTTTTTGGCAAGTCTGTACGGAACTCGATGTAGCGAGGTAGTGCGTAGTAGGGAACGGAATCCGTAGCCCACTGGAAAAGGTCTTCCTCTTTGAGGGAGGCGTTTTCATGCAGGATTGCAGTTACTTTAACGTCATCCTCTCCTTTGTCTGACAGCACAGCATGTACTGCTACTTCAGCGATGGCAGGGTGCATGGCGAAGGCAGACTCCATTTCAAAACTGGAAATGTTTTCCCCTCTGCGGCGCAGGTAGTCTTTCTTGCGATCAACAAAAAAGAAAAAACCATCCTCGTCGAACTTGCCGATATCGCCAGTGTGATACCACATGTTCTTCATGACTTTCAGCGTTTCTTCGGGACGGCGCCAGTACCCCTGGAACATGATGTCTGGCCGCAGGGGGCGGACTACGATCTCTCCGGCCTGGTTGGCTGGCAGCTCGAAATCATTTTCATCAACAATGCGCACGTCAAAGTCGGGGATGCGCTTGCCGGAGGAGCCTGGTTTTGCGTACTCCCCGGCGGCCAGCGTAGTCACTACGCAGGCTTCGGTCAGGCCGTAGCCGTTACCCCCAACCAGAGGAGTGCCGAAACGAGATCGCCAGATCGATTTGGTTTCCTCCGTGTAGGGATTCCCGCGTGCTGTATGGATTTGTCCAAAACAGCGCTTCATCGCTTCATTGTCTGGAGCCTGGGCGAGCAATCCACCCATGCCGCCAAGAATGGATGCGATGGTGGCGCCGCTGCGCTCCACTTCCGGCCAGAAATTGGAGACCGAAAAGCGCGGAAGAATTGCCGCTCTCGCGCCCACCAGCATCGTGGCTATGATAGTCACGCAGAGCGCATTCATGTGAAATAAGGGCAGGGGCGTGATTGTTACGTCGGTTTCTGAAACAGGGCCTGCACGCAGCTGTAGTCGAGCAAGGTTGCACATGAAGTTATAGCTGATCATGCAGCCCTTTGAAGGCCCTGTGGTCCCTGAAGTATAGATGAGGCAGGCAAGGTCAGAAGCGGCTGGTCTAAACTCAATTGGGCTGTCGTTCTCGCCCCGGTGGTGGTCGAGAGGGGCAACAGGAACGGCGCACTCGCCGCTAGTGTTGAGTGCTCCTCTAACCAGGATTTGCTTAAGTGAAGTAAGCTGACTGCTGATAGCAGACACGCGCTCCAGATAAGCCTGCTCGCAGATGAGTAGAGGAGTGTCAGCATCGGCAATTTGATGTCGCAAAAACTCACCGCGTAGTGCGGTATTAATCGGCACGCTAACAGCACCGAGTTTGTTTACCGCAAGCCAGCAGACGACGGCGTCTACATTGTTATCCAGCATGCTGACGACGGTCTCACCTGGCTTAACACCTAGAGTGGCGAACGAGTGAGCTAGCTTGGTCGAAAGTAAATCAATATCTCTATAAGTGTGCAATTCTCCGCTGAAATCGAGAAATACCCGATCTGGATGGCTTGCTACTGCCCGGTCTAGTGCAGCGATGACAGTGTCTTGATCTCCGACATACCATGTATCAGGATTGCCAGTACCGCTCATGACTCATCTCCTTTCAGTACGGCTCAACGCGCGAGCCTGACGCTATTATTTTTGATAGAGAATTGAATTCTACATTGTATTTTTTGACCTGTCTCTACTGAGAGTTGAACAGAAAGTGCTTAATATGACCATATTTCGTGGTAGTATTGCTCCAATGAATGCTTTAAAGGGAGCTTGAGTGATGTTGGAAGAGTTTGAGGGAGGTAAGCCTGTAGAGGCTAAGGTGAGCGCCGTGAAAGGTAAGGCCGCTATGGGGGGCCGCAACGCACCAGCCGGCTCGAAGGCTCGGGCGGTTAAACCTAATCGACGCTCTGAAGAAACCATCAACGAAATACTTCAGGCTACCGAAGAAGTGGTTTTGAGCTCGGGTGCTGACCGTATTTCCATTTTGGACGTATGCAAAATTGCGGGCGTTTCGCGCGGAACCTTCTATCGCTATTTTTCATCCCAAGAAGATCTTCTGGATACTTTTTCAAGGCACAAGCGAGATAGTTTCCATCAGGTTCTGGTTAGCACCATAAGCGTAGTGGAGGATCCAGAGGCACGTTTGAATGCGCTGATCGCTTTTATCGACGACTATCTTGAGGAGAGTCGTGCTCAGCGTCTGCTGCGCGTTGCGCCCGAATACGCACTGGGCTTCTTTCGGCGTATTTTTCATGACTCCATATTGCGGTTTCAGGACACCTTGGACGTGGTGTTTGATGACTGGGATGCGAAGCTGGGTGTGAAGCTGGATCGAGAACTGATCTGCGAGATGATTATCAGGTACGTTCTAAGTGAAATCCTGGTTCCGGAAACCTCCGGGCGCAGGTTGTTGCCAGCGCGTGTGCGACGCCTTGTGGCGTCGTTGACTATGGGGTCAACCTCAAGAACGCGACGTTAGGGTCGAGTTCATCTATTTCTTGCATGGTGCCGGGACGCTTTGGGTCTTGGCATACCCCCTCAGCCGTTTCCTGTGGGCTCTGTCTGGTCCTTAATTGACCTACCCTGCAGCCAGGCTCCAGTAGTTCCTTCCGCATAAGTTCTTAACGCTATTTTGCGTGTTCGCCTGATCGAGTGTTGCGCTCTGGAAGACCTGTACGCGGAAAAAAATAATTTGAACAGTTTTGCAGTATTTGATCATTTTGTATTATGCTTTAGCTTATGAGCAAATTCTGTATTGAGAATTTAATGGCTCAGCTAACTAAAACAAAATCGAGGTCCAAAACATGCTGATTGATCTTCACGCGCACGCTCCCCATCCTGAGTATTACGACCAGCACCCTCACTGGGGTCCAGCGTTTGAATTACAGCCTGATGGCGACATCAAGCTGCGCGTTGGCGAATGGATTTTGTCGCTCGGCGCTCCTGAGCGTAAGGCTGCCTTGCGCGAGGCTCATGCACGTGGCGAGACGCTTCAGGTGGCTGAGTACATGGCCAAGTGGGCTGATCCGAAGCATCGCTTAGCTGGCATGGATGCCGCTGGTCAGAATGCCCAGGTTCTGTCTGTTCCCAGCCACTGTTACATGTACTGGGCTGAGCCCGAGTTTTGTGTGCCTTTCGCCCAAAAGGTGAATGATTCCTTGGCCAAATACTGCTCTGGTGCGCCTGATCGCTTGATGTTCTGGGCGCATGCGCCTCTGAATGTACCGGTTGAGGCCGCAAAGGAAATTCGCCGAGCGTGTACGGAGCTGGGGGCGAAGGGGTTGGTCGCTGGGGGGTCTAATTTTGGCGGACTGGAGTTTGACTCTCCTGAGATGGATCCGGTGTGGGAAGCATTGTGCGACCTCGATTTGCCCATGTTTGTGCACGGTTACAATCAATCTGTGACTTGGGGCAAAGACGCAAATACAGATCGCTATGAGACCACAGCCATTCTCGGTATGAATTATGACGAGTCCAAGTGCTTCTGGTACATGATCAACGGTGGCGTGTTTGATCGCTTCCCCAACCTGAAGGTTTACATCACCCACGGCGGTGGCTTTGTTCCGTACCAATTGGGTCGCATGGCACAAACCAATCCCAATCTGGATACCTATCACAATAAAAAGCCCTTCCTCTCTTATCTACGCAATTTCTACTTTGATGTGGAGCTCCATGAAGTGCCAATGCGCCAGGCAATGGTTGAGGTTATCGGTGCTGATCGCGTTCTCTATGGCTCCAATTTCGGTGGTAGCGACGCTGTGCGTCACGACCTGACGAGCGACTTGAAGCTGTCGCAAGAGGATATGGATCGTATCCGGTGGAAGAATGCCTGCGAGTTGCTGCATCTCGATCCCGCCAAGATCGGAAAGGTGGGTGCGTAATGAGGCTGGCGCGCTGCGCTCGCCATGGGGGAGCACCTTTCTGGGGGGTGGTTGATCTCGAGCATGGCGAGGTAAGTCCGATCTTGGGGCTGTTCACTGATTGGGCTCCCAGGGTTACCGCAGGGGAGGGTATCAGTGCATTGAAACTGGCACACCGCCCCGTGCCCTTGGCGGATGTCGTACTGCTGCCACCAATCGATCCGGTAAATCGCGTGGTGGTGGCTGGTGCCAACTACACCAAGCATCTGAAGGAGGACTTTGGCTTGGAAGCGCCCTCGCAACCCGTGGCGTTTCTCAAGGCGTACGGGGCGCTTATCGGCGCAAACGATTCAATCCGCTTTCCTCCGCTGACTGATGAGCTCGACCACGAGGTTGAGCTTGTGGCTGTAATTGGTCGAAACGAGGTAGATCCGCAGGACCCGTTGGCAAGTGTTCTGGGTTATACGGTTGGCAATGATGTCAGCGCCCGGGACCTGCAGCGCAGCGGTCCCAAGGGTATCGGGATGGATCTTTTTGCTGCCAAGAGCCAGGACCGTACGACCGGGGTTGGGCCTTGGATAGTAACCCGTGACGAGTTTCCAGCGGGTTCTCCACGTTTGCGTCTGACCTTGTCGGTCAATGGGGAGTTGCGCCAGGACGGACATACTTCAGACATGACTTGGGATGTCGGTGAGCTGGTGGCGTTTGTGGCGGCCAGATCCAGTTTTGCCTGCGGAGATATTCTCTTTACCGGATCTCCGGCCGGGGTAGGTATGGGCACCGGCAAGTTTCTGAAGTCAGGCGACGTCGTTGAAGCGACGGTCGAAGGTATCGGTACGTTACGGAACGTCGTAAGTGAAAAATACAGCTGAAAGGGGCTTTCGCAATGAATGCTGAAAACAAAGGCAAAGTGGTAGTGGTGGGTGCCGGACTGATGGGAACCGGAATTGCCCACGCATTTGCTAGTTCCGGGTTTGAAACGGTCCTGGTTGATACGAACTCAGACTCGTTGAAACGCGCTTACGCCGGTATCGAGAAAATCCTTGGTGATGGTGTCCGTCTGGGGAAGGTGGAAGAGCTGGTTGCGCAGCAGTCAATGGCCCGCTTGAGCACAAACGGTGATTTACGCCAAGCTGCAGCGGGCGCAGCACTGCTGATCGAGACTGTTTCAGAGCAGCTCGCGATTAAGAAAGCAGTAGTGACTGAAGCAGCGGCAATGATGCCGGACGATGCCATCATTGCTAGTAACACTTCAGCATTGAGTGTGACAGAGATTGCAGCAGTGGTTCCTTGTCCAGAACGTTTTATCGGAATGCACTTTTTCAACCCTGTTCACAAGATGAAGTTGGTCGAGCTGGTGCGGGGACTGGCCACCAGTGATGAGACCGTCGCCAGGGCGCGCGATCTATGTGCAGCTATCAATAAAACCGCGATTGTGGTCAATGAGTCTCCTGGCCTTACCACAAGCCGGATGTCTGCTCTGCTTGGCAACGAAGCCATGTACATGCTGCAGGAGGGCACTGCCAGCGCCGAGGATATCGATACCGCATTGCGGATGGGCTTCAATCACCCTATGGGACCGCTTGAACTTGGCGATCTGACAGGTTGGGACACGCGCCTGTCGGTCCTGCGCTACCTGCACTCGACCCTTGGTGAGAAGTTTCGGCCGTGCCCACTCATCATCAAAATGGTAGCCGCTGGCCGTTTGGGCAGGAAGACAGGTCATGGAGTCTACCGATATGAGGATGGCAAGCCAGTCGCCGGTTCGGGCTTGAAGGCGGGCTTCTGATGAATGACAACGATATCGTCATTGTCGAAGCTGTGCGCACGCCGGTGGGTCGCTTTCGCGGCTCGCTCGCGGGCGTGCGTGCTGATCATATGGGGGCATTAGTACTCAACGCTTTGCTCGATCGAACTGGTATTTCGGCGGACCAGGTGAGCGATGTGGTATTTGGCTGTGTGACGCAAATTGGTGAGCAGTCAGCAAACATCGCGCGAACGGCATTATTGAGCGCAGGGTGGCCGTCATCCGTGCCGGGCATGACTATTGATCGCAAATGCGGTTCTGGTGAGGCGGCAGTTCACGTGGCTGTGGGCGCCATTGCATCCGGAGCTGCGCAGATCATGGTTGCCGGCGGGGCTGAAAACATGAGCCGAGTGCCGATGGGCAGCAACCGTGACCTGCACGGCGAAGCCTTTGGCTGGCAAGCCTTGGAGCGCTATGAGCTTACATCGCAAGGTGAGGCTTCTGAGCGCATGGTAGACAAATGGGCGCTGACGCGCGAAGAGCTGGACGCTTTTGCGTTACAGAGCCACAGTCGTGCGGCTGCGGCGGCGGACGCGGGGTACTTCGAGCGGGAGATTGTCCCTGTACCGATTGCAGATTATTGCGAAAAAGACTTTGACGGGGACAGGGGCGTGTTCGGTTACGACGAAACCATCCGTCGCGACACCTCGGCCGAAAAGCTTGCGACGCTGAAGACGAGTTTTCGCCCTGAGAATGGTCGAATCACAGCCGGTAATTCTTCACAGATATCGGATGGTGCTGCGGCCTTGATGCTGATGAAGGCAAGTACCGCTAAATCCTTGGGGCTGAAGCCCAGGGCTAAAATTCGTTCCATCGTTACCGTCGGCGCTGATCCGACACTGATGCTGACCGGACCCATTGCTGCGACCCAATCACTGCTGACAAAAACAGGTCTGACGCTCAGTGATATTGACCTATTTGAAGTTAATGAGGCTTTCGCCTCTGTGCCGCTGGCGTGGCTTCAGGAAATAGGTGCCGCGCCTGACAGGTTGAATGTGAACGGTGGGGCTATCGCGTTGGGGCACCCGCTAGGCGCTAGCGGCGCCCGGATAATGACATCGATGCTGCACGAGCTAGAGCGACGTGGTGCCAGATTCGGTTTGCAAGCAATCTGCTGTGCTGGCGGTCTAGGTACGGCGACATTGCTGGAGCGGTGCGATTGATGTCCCGGATCCAGCCGCTACCTCTGGAACAGCTGCCGGCTTCATTGGCTGATTTGCTGCATAAGGGCGTGAGTTCTGGTGTTCTGAGTTCCACTGTGCCGATTCAAGTATGGGCGAATAGCCCCTCTCACGCGCAAGGCTGGCTGGCTTTGCTTGATCTATTCCACAGTGACAGCAGTCTCCCCGAACGATTGCGGGAGTTGGTGCGGCTTAAAATTGCCGGGATTACCAATTGCCGGGCTTGCCAGGTTGCTCGCAAGAGCGACCAGGTAAGTGAAGAAGAGGTGGCTTGTTTGAGCGCCGATGATGATCGATTTTCTGCCGGCGAGCAGGTTGCAATAAGGTTTGCGCAGTTGTTTGCCTCTGACTATACGGCGATTGATGAAGGTCATTTTGCAGCGCTACGCCAGCACTTTTCTTTAGAGCAGCTCACCGAGCTGAATATGTACTGCGCCTTGATGCTGGCAGGCGGTCGTATGACGTTCGTGCAGCAAGCCTACTGAGGTAATCATATGAACGAACAGCTGCAAGATATCCCCCTCATTACGATTGATGGGAAAGAAGTGTCGCTCAAAGACTATGCGGGCAAGGTCATTCTCATTGTTAACGTTGCATCCAAGTGCGGACTGACTCCCCAGTACAGCAGCCTTGAGAGATTTTATCGGCATCACGCCGAGGAAGGCTTGGTAGTGCTGGGGTTCCCTGCTAATGACTTCAGGGAGCAGGAGCCGGGTACTGATCAGCAGATCGCTGATTTCTGTAAGACCGAATACGAGGTTACTTTTCCACTGTTTTCCAAAATTGCGGTTAGCGGGCCCCACCAGCACCCATTGTACACCGCGTTAGTCAGAGCCAAGCCATCTACTGTGGGTGAGGGAAGCATGCGGCAGCGCCTGCAGGATTATGGTATTGCCGTGAACCTGGAGCCTGAAGTGTTGTGGAACTTCGAGAAATTTTTGATCAGTAGAGAGGGGGAGGTGGTTGGTCGCTTCGCGCCGGATATGGACATCACCGATACTCGCATTCAAGAGGCAATTCGGGCATTGCTTTGAGCTGGTTGTTTTGTTGATCAAAATGTGTAAAACAGTTCAAAAACTAATTTGGGTGTCATAATCTTTTAAAGAAGACAGCGGGCACAATACATTTTCAGTCCGCCGCCACAAACAACAATCAAGAGGTAAGCGATATGTCCGAAGCGGTCAAGAGTGACCTTGAAAAAGTATTTGCCGATGTCGCCAGTAACTATCAGGGCTCTGACATCGATCTGCATGCAACCTACGCGAAGATGCGTGCGGAAACCCCTGTGCTGGAAGCCAACTTCATGGAGCAGTTGGGCGTGCCCTCCATCGCTGGCGTCGACCCTAACCGCCCTTGTTACACGTTGTTTAAATACGATGACGTGATGAGAGTTATGCGTGATAGCGAGCAATTTACCAGCGGCTTCATTGCTGAAGGGCTCGGTGCCTTTTTTGACGGTCTTATTCTCACAGCTATGGATGGTGATCTGCACAAGAGCATGCGCAACCTGCTACAGCCGGTCTTTCTGCCTGAAACTGTAAACCGCTGGAAAGAGCAGCGTATCGATAGGGTAATACGCGAAGAGTTCATCAAGCCGATGCTGCCGAACAAAAGCGCTGATTTGATGGATTTTGCGCTGTATTTCCCCATTCGGGTCATTTACTCATTGATTGGTTTCCCGGAAGACAAGCCCGAGAAGATAAAGCAGTATGCCGCATGGGCCTTGGCGATTCTGGCTGGGCCGCAAGTGGATCCCGCCAAGGCAGAAGCCGCTAAGAAAGCTGCGATGGAGGCTGTGGTGGCGCTGTACGATGCTATCAAAGAAGTTGTAGTACAGCGCAGAGCAGAAGGTGCAGAGGGTGACGATCTCATTAGTCGTTTGATTCGAGCTGAGTACGAGGGCAGGTCCTTGGACGATCATGAGGTAACCACCTTTGTACGCTCCCTGCTCCCGGCGGCGGGTGAAACAACTACGCGTACTTTCGGCACCTTGATGGTTCAATTGTTGGAAAATCCGGACGTACTTGAACGTGTTCGCGCTGATCGTGGTCTGGTTAACAAAGCCATCGACGAATCTATACGATACGAGCCAGTGGCTACGTTCAAAGTTCGACAGGCTGCTAACGCTACCGAGATAAGAGGTGTTCAGATTCCCAAGGGTGCAATGGTTTCTTGCATTGTCAGTTCGGCTAATCGGGATGAGGAGGCGTTCGTCAACGCCGATAAATTCGATATTGATCGCAAGCCTCGTCCCTCCTTTGGGTTTGGTTTCGGCCCGCATATGTGCATTGGTCAATTTGTTGCTAAAACCGAGATCAATTGCGCCCTGAATGCGATCCTGGATCTTATGCCTAATCTTCGCCTCGACCCCTCAAAGCCTGCTCCGAAAATTACTGGGGCGCAGTTGCGTGGGCCCCACGAGCTACATGTTTTGTGGGATTGATATGCTCTAGTGGGTGATTTCCCTTGTACAGAAGCGCGTTGCATGAAAATGCATCGCGCTTTTTTTTGAGCATTTTTAATGGTTGCTGCATAGGCACAAAAATTCATTTAAAAACAATAATTTGAGTTTTTTTATGAAATTCAAAATGTTCGCATGTGAACAGAATCAAAAAATATGTTTAAATTAATTCCTGTGTGATCTATCATCATCAAACAATCACAATCCGCGAAAAGCGAAGGGGAACATAATGAATCTGGACGACCTCATTCTCGTTAGTGTTGACGACCACGCGATCGAGCCGCCGGATGCGTTCAAGCATCATATGCCGGAGAAGTTCAAGGGCCGCGAGCCCCATGTTGAAAAGCGCGGCGATCGGGATGTATGGATTTTCGAAGATGAAGCTACTGGTTATATGGGGCTTAATTCGGTCGTAGGCCGGCCCAAGGAAGAGTACGGCATGGAGCCGTTGGGCTATGACCAAATGCGCCGCGGAACTTGGGATGTGGCGGCTCGCGTAGATGATATGAACGCCAATGGCGTACTCGGTTCGCTGTGCTTCCCGACCTTTCCTGGTTTTGCTGGCCAGCGCTTTCAGGCCCACTCCAATCGCGAGATCGCTCTGGCTGCTATCCGCGCTTATAACGACTGGCACCTATACGACTGGTGCAACGCCGCGCCTGGTCGTTTCATCCCGCTGATGCTGGTGCCTTTTTGGGACATGCCCGCAGCTGTGGCTGAAGTAAAGCGCTTGTCAGCCCAAGGTGTACATGCGTTGTCTTTCTCTGATAACCCAGCGCGTCTTGGGTATCCTTCAATCCACGATGATTACTGGGATCCGCTGTGGAAAGCCTGTTCTGACAACAACGTCGTGATCTGCTGTCACATTGGTTCTGGCGGTAAAGCGGAGCACGCCTCTGACTTATCCCCTATCGACGCCTGGATCACCACTATGCCGATCTCCATTGCCAATGCGGCTGCGGACTGGATTTGGGCGCCGATGTGGAAGAAGTATCCGAATCTGCGTATGGCTCTCTCGGAAGGTAGCATTGGCTGGGTTCCATACTTGTTGGAGCGTGCGAACTTTACCCATCGTCACCATAACGCCTGGACCAACGCGGACTTCGGCGGAAAAATGCCGAGCGATATCTTCTTCAAGCACTTCGTCACCTGCTTCATTGAAGATAACTTTGGCCTGCAGAATCTGCACTTCATGAACGAAGACATGGTTACCTGGGAAAGCGATTACCCGCACTCAGATTGCACCTGGCCACACTCTCCCGAAACTACTTGGGAAGGTCTGAAGCATCTGACCAAGGAGCAGATCGACAAGGTCACGCACCTCAACGCTATGCGTCAGTTCTCCTACGATCCCTTTTCTATCATGAAGCGCGAGGATTGCACCGTTGCAGCGTTGCGCGCCAAGGCGGCGCATGTGAGTACCGAGCCGGCTCTGGGTCTTGGTGGGGCAGATGTCACTCGCAAAGACGGTAAGCCCGTGACCTCTGGCGATATCAACGCCATGTTCGAGAGCGCGGACGCAAAGACCGCAATCTGATTTGCTCAGGCAATGCACAGTGCTCCCTTAAATAGGGAGCATTTGAGTGCCACTGAACAAAATGACTTTTGTCGATTTTTGAATTATTCAGGATGCCTCGGAAATGAGTATTTCAGAGTTTAGCTACAGCGCTATTCCTGCCGACGCGGAGCAATTGCGTGCGCAAGTGCGTGCTTTTCTGTCAGACGTGTTGCACGACTACCCAGAGGAAAAGCGTGCCTACTCTTGGATGGGCTTTGACGCAGAGTTCAGCCGTCTGCTAGGGGAAAAGGGTTGGTTGGGAATGGCACTGCCAAAGCAGTACGGTGGCGCAGAAGCATCTCCCTTTTCCCGCTATGTCATTATCGAAGAGCTGTTGGCTGCCGGGGCTCCAGTGTCTGCACACTGGATTGCAGACCGGCAAAGTGCGCCACTTATTTTACGCTTTGGCACCGAAGCTCAGCGTAAAAAGTATCTGCCCCCTATTTGCCGTGGCGAGAGCTACTTCTGTATTGGCATGAGTGAGCCTAACTCCGGCTCTGACTTAGCCTCCATCCGTACCACCGCCGTGCGTAATGCTGGTGGCTGGGTTTTGAATGGGCAGAAAGTATGGACCACCAATGCTCAACACTCGCATTACATGATCGCTCTGGTGCGTACCGGCGATAAGGAAACCTCTGGACGTCATGGGGGTATGTCACAGTTCATTGTCGATCTGCGTACCCCTGGCATCTCTATCAGACCGATCGCGGACTTGGCTGGTGGCGAACACTTCAATGAGGTGTTTTTTGACAACGCCCAGCTTGAGGAGGATGCCCTGATTGGCGAAGAGGGTCGGGGATGGGAGCAGGTGACAGCAGAGCTAGCTTTCGAGCGGAGTGGCCCTGAGCGATTTCTTAGCAGTATCGCGGTAATGCACACCGCCATCGATGCTATCGGGCGCCAGCCTGATGCGCTGCAAGCACGTGAAATAGGCAAGATTACAGCTCGTCTCTTAACACTTAGAAACATGTCGCTGGGGGTTACTCGACAGTTGAGTGAGGGCAAAAACCCTGCTTGGGCGGCTTCGTGTGTCAAGGACCTAGGCAATGTACTTGAGCAGGAGTTGCCCGAGATACTGCAGGGTGTGGTTGATGAGCAGCCGCAGGTTGTTGGGGGTTCAGCACACGCGAAAGTGCTGGCATACCTTACGCAAATGGCACCTTCTTTCTCTTTGCGCGGGGGAACTCGAGAGATTCTCCGCGGGATTATTGCACGTGGACTGGGGCTTCGATAATGCGCGAACTTTTTGAATCGACTATTGAGCGACTGCTGTCTGATTTGTGCACGCCCGACCTGGTTCACGAAGCCGAGTCTGGAGAGTGGCCGGCTGCCCTGTGGCGAGCATTGGAGGATAACGGATTTCCTTTGGCAGGAGCTCCGGAAGTAGCTGGAGGTGCAGACGCGAGTTGGGCGGATCTGTATGTGATCATTCGAGCACTAGGCCGATTTGCCGCTCCAGTGCCATTGGCTGAGATGATCATCGGCAACTGGTTACTGGAGCAGGCTGGGCTCGGCGCACGCAGCGATATTCTGAGCTTCGCGAGCGAAACAAGTTTGACCATTGGCGAAGGCCGCGTTTCGGGAGAACTGGCTCAAGTGCCTTGGGGGCGATTTGCGGATTCGGTAGTGGCACTAGCCGGCGACAATGCAGGACAAACCCATCTGGTACTGCTGGATGTCGCCACGGCTGAACGGGTTAGGCAGGGCACCAACATCGCAGGTGAGGCTCGTGATGACCTCAGCTTCAGCGCCGCCGCCGTCGTAATGTCCGCCGTATTGCCGACCCATCTGGCTGACGACGTATTGCTGGCGGCAGGAGCCATGGCGCGTTCTGCGCAAATAGCTGGTGCCATAAACGCGTTATTGGAGATGACAGCCAGCTATGCAGGTGAGCGCAAACAATTTGGCAAACCAATCGCAGCCTTTCAGGCAATCCAGCAACAGTTGGCGGTCCTGGCTGAGCAGGCTGCAGCGGCCAACGTCGCTGCAGAAGCCGCCTTTGCGGGTGCTGATCAACGCCTGCCTATGTTCAGTGTGGCAGCGGCAAAAGTTTCTGCCTCGGAGGCAGCCAGCCAAGCTGCCGCTATCGGCCACTCAGTGCACGGCGCCATTGGCTTTACGCAGGAGTACGCTCTGCACACGTTAACCCGACGGCTCTGGAGTTGGCGTAGCGAGTTTGGCTCAAGCACATTCTGGAGCAAGGCACTAGGCGAGCATGTGTGCGCTGCTGGTTCAGCAGACTTCTGGCCAATGCTTACCAACCCCGAATTACAAGATCTTTCCACTACACAATAATAAGGAGCCGCACCCATGGGTAATTTTTTGCAGCTGGAGCGTCGCGGCGGCGTAGTCATCGTCCGTATGGATCGTCCGGATACGCGCAACGCGTTATCCGAGCCGTCGCAAATGCAGGAGTTCGTTGACCTGTGCGCGCAGATGCGCGCAGACGCTAGCGTTAAGGTCATTGTACTTACCGGTAACGGCAAATCATTTTGCGCCGGCGGAAACATCAAGGATATGCAAGCGCGCGACGGCATTTTTGCCGGCTCTCCATACGAACTGAGAAACACCTACCGCGATGGTATTCAGCGTATTCCAACAGCGCTCTACGACCTGGATATCCCTATTATCGCGGCCGTTAACGGAGCTGCGATTGGCGCTGGGCTTGATTTGGCGTGCATGTGTGATATCCGCATCGCTAGTACCAAAGCCGTTTTTGCCGAGAGCTTTGTCAAGCTGGGAATCGTGCCCGGTGACGGTGGCGCCTGGCTGCTGCCGCGCATAATTGGCATCCCCAAAGCCAGCCTGATGGCTTTTACTGGTGACACGATTGACGCGGAGAAAGCACTCGAGTGGGGGCTAGTAGAGCAACTGTGTGATCCGCAAGAGCTTGAGACGCAAGCGGTGGCTTTGGCAGAGCGTATCGCCGCGAACCCGGGTCACGCTTTGCGGTTGTGCAAGCGGCTTCTGCGTGAAGGCCAGCATATGCGCCTGGACTCCTTGCTTGAGTTGTCGGCCGCCTATCAGTCGCTGGCTCACCATACTGAAGATCATCAGGAGGCCGTGGCGGCCTTTGTTGACAAGCGTACGCCCGAATACAAAGACCGATAAACGTCAACTTGAGGGAGGACTCGTCACGATGCGTAGCGTATTCCGTGAAGACCACAATATGTTTAGAGAGCAGGCCCGTCGATTTATTGAGCGGGAGATCAGCCCGAATCTGCATGAATGGGAAAAAAACGGCATCGTACCCAAGGAAGTCTGGTTGAAAGCCGGAGAAATGGGGCTACTGTGCTCCACAGTGCCTGAAGAGTACGGCGGTGCGGGCGGCGACTTTGGGCACTCTGCGGTCATGATCGAAGAGCTGGCTCGCGTTAATGCAACCGCTGTGGGCTTTACCACTCATTCTGAAATCGTTGCTCCATATATCGTGGCGTATGGCACTGAAGAGCAAAAGCACAAGTGGCTGCCCAAGATGGTGTCCGGTGAGATCATTGGCGTTATCGCTATGAGTGAGCCAGGCATCGGCAGCGACCTACGCTCGATGCGCACTTCCGTGCGCCAGGACGGTGACGAGTATGTGGTATCCGGCCAAAAGACCTTTATCACCAACGGTGGTAACGCAGACCTAGTAGTAACTGCGACCAAGCTGGATCCAAAGGGCAAGGATCTAACCCTGATCTGCATTGAGACAGATCGTCCGGGCTTTTCCAAGGGCAAGCTCCTAGACAAGATTGGTTTAAAAGGGCAAGACACCGCGGAGCTGTTTTTTGACGAAGTCCGTGTGCCTACGTCGAATCGGCTGGGTGAGGAAAATAAGGGCTTCAAGTACCTTACGCATCAGCTTGCGTGGGAACGGCTCATCATAGGCCTTCGTGCTGCCCAGTCTGTATCTACGCTGCTCGAAGAGACAATCGAGTACACGCGTGAGCGAAAGGTGTTCGGTAATCCGGTATTCGAGTTCCAGAACACGCGTTTCAAGCTGGCAGAGGTCAAGGCGCAGGCTACCATGCTGCGGGTTTTTATTGACGATTGCTTGCAGAAAGTAATGAGTGGAGAGCTCGCACCAGATGTTGCTGCAATGGCAAAACTCATGGGCTCTGAGCTTCAAGGCAAGCTGCTTGATGAGCTACTGCAGCTTCATGGCGGCTATGGCTTCATGAGCGAGTACAAGATCGGTCGGGCCTGGGTAGATGCTCGGGTAGCGCGGATTTATGGTGGTACATCCGAAATCATGAAAGAGATTATTAGCAGAAATCTCTAACTTAAGGGTGCTCGTAAAACAATAACAAGAGGGTCCAGGCTATGTGGCTTGCATGTCGAAATGTATTTATTTTCATGGCGTTCTTCTATATAGCAAACGCCTTTGCCCAAGGTATTCCAGAAGAGCAGTACTCTCAGGAAGAGGCTAGTGCAAAGCGTCTGCTAAACGAGGCTATCGACTACTACAAAAGGCACGGCGACGAAGCCATGGCCGCATTCAGCCGTCAGGGACGCTTTGTCCAGGATGACCTCTATGTCTATGTGATCAACACGGACGGGGTCATGCTGGCCAGCGGAGGTCCCTCTGCAAACCTCATAGGACGAGATGTTGGAGCTGCTCTCAACGATGATCTTAACAAGGCTTTGAAAGAAGCCCTGTCACTCCCTGAAACCGGAGAGATGCACGCGGCAGACTACCGCTGGATGAATTGGGCTGACGGTCGTGAAGAGCGCAAACGAGTGCTGTTCCAGCGAGTGGATGACAAGGTGTTTTCGGTTGGCTATTACCTGCCTCGGTCTAGCCGTGAAGAGGCCAAGTTATTTCTTGATCGCGTTGCTGCAGCAGTCGCGGACAGTCCGGAAGAAACCTTCGAGCGGATCAACGGACTGGACGCGGAGTTCCAGAGAGATGATCTCTACGCCTTCGTTGTCGATATAGATACCGAACGCTTCGTTGCGCATGGTTATAACCTGCGTCTGGTCCGTAGCGATTTTAGGAAAATCCATTCGGCGGATGAGCACCCTATCGGCAAGCAGATACTGCAGGCGGTAGAGCAAGCTGATCAAGGTACTGTGTCTTATGTGTGGCCAAATCCCGTTACCCGGAAGAATGAGCAGAAGATAACGATGTTTCGCAGAGTAGGGCATTACATCGTGCTGGTTGGTTATTACGAAGACCCGCGATGAAGGCAGGGTAAACCTTGGGCATGCTTGATAAAGAAGAAACACCTAAAGAGACTGTTTTAATCACCGGCGCAGGGCAGAGAGTGGGCTTGCATTGCGCTCAGCGGTTGGTCGCTGATGGTTATCAGGTCGTAATCACCTGTCGCAGGTTCCGGCCTGAGTGGAAGGTCAACCCCCTGAAAGGCATTGAGGTGATGCTTGCAGACTTCTCGTCAGAGCAGGGTATCAATGCCTTCATCCGGGTATTACAAGAAAGGGCGCATTCGTTGCGCGCAATCATTCATAACGCTTCTACGTGGATTGATGACGACCTTGTCGATGGTCCTGCCTTCCAGCGGCTATGCATGGTACACATGCAGGCTCCATATATGATCAACATGGCCTGTGCGAGTCTTTTTTCCGCCGACACTGTGGCTGACATCATTCACATCACTGACCACGATGCGCTCAACGGAGCGGATGATCACATTGCCTACTTGGCGACCAAGGCAGGACTGGAAAATCTGACCCGCTCGTTTGCCATGCGTCTGGCCCCAAGCATTAAGGTCAACAGCATCGCGCCTGCGCTGATCATGTTCAATGACGGCGACAGTGAAGAGCAGCAGGCGAAGTTGCTTGCACGCTCCGCACTAGGTCTTGAGCCAGGACCGGAGGTCGTTTATCAAGCAGTAAAATACGTGATGAACAACCCTTACATCACCGGAACCTGTCTAGACCTGAATGGCGGCGGAACGCTGAAATTTGCATAAGAGAGTAGCCCATGAATATTGAAAAGCTAACCCGTCATTACGCTAACATTATTGAAGAGCTAGATGAAAACCCCACGCGGGACGGATTAAAAAACACGCCGGAGCGAGCAGCAAAAGCGATGCAGTTCTTGTGCAGAGGCTACGAGCAATCTCTGGATGAACTTGTTAATAATGCCCTTTTTGAGTCAGATAACGATGAAATGGTCATCGTGAAAGATATAGAACTTTATTCCTTGTGTGAACATCACATGCTGCCGTTTATTGGTAAAGCGCATGTTGCTTATATACCAACAGGTAAGGTGGTTGGGTTGTCAAAGATTGCTAGGATCGTGGATATGTTTGCACGTCGCCTGCAGATACAGGAGAATTTGACGCGCCAGATAGCGGAAGCGATTCAAACAGTTACCAATGCAGAAGGTGTAGCCGTAGTTATAGAGGCTAAACATATGTGTATGATGATGAGAGGCGTGGAAAAACAAAACTCAACAATGTATAGCTCGGTAATGTTGGGCGCTTTCAGGGAATCAGGGAATACGCGTCAGGAGTTTCTGCAGTTGATTGGCCGCCACTGATGTTAAATGCGTATGGCTGTTTTCAACAGCGCGGCCAATTTATATTACTTAGCCGTTGTCAGTAGAGCGGGACAAATTTTCCCAGCTCTGCAGCTCGGCCCCCAATGTAGCCAAGCGGCTGTTAGCCATGTTGATAGCGTCCGACCCGGCAAGAAAGCGCGGCGGCGCCTCCGCATCTTTGCTTAGAGTCAGTAATGCTTGAGCAAGCTTGTCCGGATCTCCCTTTTGCTGGTGATTGTTGGCGTTGGAGGCAGCGACAATTTTTTCAGAAAAAGCACTGTAGTCTTCTATACCCTGGTCTGCGAAGTGCGCCGAGCTTGGGTCCAAGAAGTCAGTTTGGAAGGCGCCGGCCTGAACAGCGGTCACCTTGATACCAAAACCGGCTACCTCTTGTGCCAACGCTTCCGAAAACCCGCTGACTGCAAATTTTGATGCGCTATAGACGCTAGCGCCGGCCATGGCGTTTACACCAGCGATCGATGAGATGTTGAAAATATGGCCTGACCGTTTTTTTCTCATCAGGGGCAGAACAGCTCTGCACATCTCGAAGACGCCGAAGACATTGGTGGAAAACTGATGCTCAATCTGGGTTTTCTGTGTTTGCTCAAATGCGCCGAGTAACCCATACCCAGCATTATTTATCAGGACATCAATGCCGCCAAAATGGTCGCATGCTGCAGCGATGGTTGCGGCTATTTGAGTGCCGTTGGTTACATCCAGCGGCAAAATCAAAAGATGCTGATTTTTATTGCCAAGTTTTGATTTCAACGAGTCAGTATCCCGCGCTGTGGCAACGACATTGTAGCCTGCGCTGAGAGCAGATTTTGCGATAGATAGTCCCAGGCCACGTGCTGCGCCTGTAATTAGCCAGGTTTTATTTTTCATGAGTATTCGCTACTTTTAATTGGTGGGTTGTTCAGCAAAATATAAGTTTAAGCTGGCTCGAGTCTAATATTTTAGCTATTTTTCTTAAAGAGTAATATCTGTTTGCGCAGCGTAGTAGCGGGGGCGCTGGCGGCTTTTCGTGGGGTAGTGTTCTACGGATGTTGTTTTGTCAGACGTGAATGTTGTGTTTGGTAAATATAATAAAACTCGGTGGGTAAGATATTAGTCTAGTTTTATCAAAGATGTTAAGGGTCCGGCTTTGTAGGGTATGGCTCGCACGTTTCTATCATGGCCAGGTACCGTTGTTCATCAGGGCGTCGAAGTGATGAATCATCTCCGTGGCCGGGTGTGGATAATCATGCCGTACCCACCATAGCCATAGGCCAGATAATGCGCCCACAAAGCAACGCACCGCTACCTCACCACCTAGCTCGTTCAATTGGTAGTGAATCACACCGAGTTTCGTGGAGGCCTTAACTCTTGAGAGAATGGACCCACGAGAAGGATTACGACCTACTACCTTTAAGCCAGTGAACAGAGGCAGGCCTGGCGATGAACACAACAGGCTTGTTGGTTGGCTCATAGTGCTCGGTACAGGTGCTCGCGTTAATAAGCACTTGCTCCCCTCGCCTGTACATTCCATAGCCCTCATGTATGTGCCCGAACACATGCACCTGCAAGGGCAGATCTCGGGTGCAGTAATACAGGTCTTCACATCCCACGTTGATCGTGAGCATTCCGTCGATGGCGCGGTCTCCGCTCAGGTACGGTGGGCCGTGTGTGATGAGCACATCCGTGTCTTCCGGAATCAGAGCCCATTGTGACTTCAACGAGCTCCCCCGATCCAGCATGAATGCGCCGCCGTGAAAGCGCGGCGTCCACGGTGATCCCCAGAACTGTACCCCGTCGATTTCTATCCCGCTGTCTTGAAGGTAGTAGGTGGTCGGTAGCAGTTTTGGGATCAGGTCAGGGTACTTTTCGATCGCGTAGTCGTGATTGCCGGCAACCAAGATCTTGTGGCGATGAGGCTGTGCTTCAAACCATTCAGCAAAGGCTTCAAGGGATTTCAGGCTGCCGGAGCCAAGGCAGTCTCCGGCGTGAATTAGGACATCACCGTCGGGCAGTGACGGAAGAGACTGATGGAGTCCGTGGGTGTCTGAGATGCACACGCAGGTGAGGGCGCATTGTTCTGATGTTCTTGTCATAGCGCCAAGCTCCCTCGCAAGGGTTGTGCATCAACGTAGGTTGATGGCGGTCCGATGCGCGTTGCTCAATCGAGCCTTCGTGCTGTTTTGGTGCGCAACGGCCTACTGCTCCATGGCTGCCAGCTCAGCTTCGAAGCGGCTGATAAAGTCCAGCAGACTGATGTTAAACACTTCGCAAATATCCCTCAGCTGGATCAGGTCAACGCGGCGCGATCCTCGTTCCATGTCGCTGACAAAGGATTGTGGTCGGTTTAGCGCGTTAGCGAATTCACCCTGAGTCATTCCTGACTCCGTCCGGTATTGCCTGAGCAGACGCAGTAGCACCAGATGTTCGTTCCTGTAAATCGAGCTACCCATGAGTTGCACCTGGATCCTTGACAGGCGGTCACTCTATATCTATCTTTCGGTTTTATGAATAACTGGTATTCAGATATTCAGATTAAAATGTAACGAATAGGAGGCGTCAATGCCTGAGCATGAAGAGGTGGGTTTGAGAGAGTTGGTTGAAGAGATCGTCGAGTCGCAGATGAGGCATATTCAGCCGGAACGCGGTGCCAGGGAGGCGTGCGCGATATCGGTAATCGCCGAGGTATTCGAGCTGAATCCTATTGATCCCCGTGATAAGACTGTGAAGCGACTGTACTCGGCGAGTGAGTTGTTGGACCAAGTGACGGATGTGCTTGAAGACCCGGATTTGGACGAGGCGCTGTATCTGAACCATTTGTTCAGCGCGTTGAAAGATCGTTGTGAACGCTGCACAGATCCGGGATACGAGGGACTTGGAGTCTGGTGTGACAGGCTTGTTGCCGAGGCTGATTTGCCACATCGGGAGCTGGGAAGCGATGGCGTTTTGGAGATGAAGCGTCTGCTGCGTAGCGAACTGCGAAGAAGAAAAAGCCCAGTCATGAAAATCAGCCCAGTCGTGAAGTAGTGCTTGCAGCTCTTGAGTCGGCTTGGCTCAGGATAAGAGGTGCTGTAGTGCTTTCTTTCGAGGTTCGTCAGCACCGTGCAACGAGAATCTGATGTGCGGAGATACGGTAGTGGATCTAATAAGAAAAATTGAAGCACTGTTGCATGGCCCGGGCGAGCCTATGTCTGGGAGTGCGATGAAAAATGATGAGGCGCTGGAGTATGGCCGTGCGACCTTCAACGGCACTCCCTTCTGCCTGGTTCGTAATTGGATTTGGGTAGACCTGGATGGGCCAGAAGAGCAGCGAGATTATCTGGCTACTATGCAGCTACAGCCCGCTATTCTGTTTGCCCACACGGTTGTGTACGACTCGTTGCGACGCTGGGACGTTGGTGATTTTGTGCGGACTACGGCGCTGCATGCGTTCACCGATGAATTCGTGTTTCGCACGTTGAATACCAACTACGTCCTGTTGGGAGATGGCCTACGGAAGCTTGCACACCCACAAACCGTTGCGATGATTACGGGATAAAGCGATTTTTCGCCGTCAGAACCTTTGATTTAGCTTGATTTTACAGATGTAAAATCAAGCTAAATTGCTGAATCAAGACCTGTCTCGTGGACCTCTAGGAGGCAGGGCGTGTGCAGCATCATCGAGGGTCGCCTCAGTGCGACCCTCTTCTTTGGTTTTAATCGGCATCAGCCTGCACGAGCCGTTGGTGAAGACACGTCGCTGGTCAGCGCAGGTTGAAGACGCGGCGCGATATGTTTGGCGCAGCGGCCGTCGACCGTAACCGTCCGGGCAACACACCTCCTCAATTCCGCCTGGTAGCGGCATGGTGTCCACCTGTTTTTGGTGGACACCATTTCAAGCCCCTTGCGGAGGAACTCCCGTGCCAGGCCTACGCCGCTCCTATCCCAAATCCTTCAAGGCCCAGGTCGTCGAGGAGTGCAGCCAGCCCGGTGCCTCGGTTGCCGGCGTAGCCTTGAGTCATGGCCTTAACGCCAATCTCGTGCACAAGTGGATTCGCCGCCAGCAGGCACAGCTGCCTGCTGTACCCTCCAGTTTTATTCCGATCCCTCTCGTCCCGAGCCTACCTGCTACCCCGAGTGCTGCCGACATGGCCATCCAGATCGTTATTCCTCATCGGGTCGGCAAGCTGTCGGTGCAGTGGCCGGGCAACGACCCTGAAGGTTGTGCTCGTTTCCTGCGCGAGCTGCTGAAGTGATCCGCATTGAACGCATTTGGCTCGCCACTGAGCCTCTGGACATGCGCGCCGGCACTGACACAGCGCTGGCCCGCGTAGTCGCCGTATTCGGCGCGGCGCAGCCGCACTGCGCCTACCTGTTCGCCAACAAGCGCGCCAACCGGATGAAGGTGCTAGTGCATGATGGTGTGGGCATCTGGCTTGCCGCACGGCGACTGAATCAGGGCAAGTTCCACTGGCCAGGCGTGCATCGTGGTCTGGAGGTCGAACTCGACGCTGAGCAACTCCAGGCCTTGGTGCTCGGTTTGCCATGGCAGCGAATCGGTTCCAGCGGCGCAATTACAGTGCTCTGAACCCCGCTTATCAGCTGTTGCAGTGACCGTGCTTTGGTAAAATCCACGGCATGACTTCCTCGCCCAATCTCGACCAAATGACGCCCGAACAACTGCGCGCCCTCGCTGCGCAGTTGCTGTCCAAGGTCGACACCATGGGCCGAGAGAGCCGCCGCGACAAGACAGTCATCGAGCAACTCTCTCACGAGATCGCCATCCTCAAGCGGCACAAATTCGCTAAGCGCAGTGAGCAAATCAGTCCGGCGCAAGGCAGCTTGCTGGATGACTTGCTCAACACCGACCTCGAGGCTATCGAGGCAGAGCTGAACGCGCTCCGGCCTGAGCCTGCCGCAACCTCATCGCGCCAACAGCCCAAGCGCGCTCCGCTGCCATCCCAGTTCCCACGTACGGTCATCCGCCATGAACCGGAGAGCACACAGTGTGCCTGCGGGTGCCAACTTCAGCGCATCGGCGAAGATGTGAGCGAGAAGCTGGATTACCCACCTGGCGTGTTCACCGTCGAGCAACATGTGCGTGGCAAATGGGCCTGTCGTCAGTGCGAAACGCTGATCCAGGCGCCTGTGCCGGCCCAGGTGATCGACAAGGGCATTCCCACCGCCGGCTTGTTGGCCCATGTAATGGTGGCCAAGTTCGCGGACCACTTGCCGCTGTATCGCCAGGAAAAGATCTTTGGCCGTGCAGGCTTGGTCATATCGCGTTCGACGTTGGCGCAGTGGGTAGGCCAAACCGGCGTGCAGCTCCAACCCTTGGTGGATGCATTGCGCGAGGCAGTGCTAGCTCAAGACGTTGTACACGCCGATGAAACACCGGTGCAGATGCTGGCACCCGGCGAGAAGAAAACACACAGGGCTTACGTCTGGGCCTACTGCACTACGCCGTTCTCAGCACTGAAGGCGGTAGTCTATGACTTCAGTCCCAGCCGTGCTGGCGAACATGCGCGTAACTTCCTGGACACCTGGAATGGCAAATTGGTCTGCGATGACTTCGCAGGCTACAAGGCTGGCTTCGAGCAGGGCATCACCGAAATCGGTTGCATGGCGCATGCGCGGCGCAAGTTCTTCGACCTGCATGCCGCCAACAAAAGCCAGCTGGCCGAACAAGCGCTGCACTCGATTGGCGGGCTGTATGAAGTCGAACGGCAAGCCAAAGACCTGAGTGACGAGGATCGCTGGCGAATACGCCAGGAAAAGGCCAAGCCCCTAGCCGACACCTTGCATACCTGGATGCTGGCCCAGCGCGAGCTGGTGCCTGAAGGCTCGGCCATCGCCAAGGCACTGGACTACAGTCTCAAACGCTGGGTGGCGCTAACGCGCTACCTGGATGATGGTGCCGTGCCCATCGATAACAATGCGGTCGAGAACCAGATCAGACCGTGGGCGCTTGGCAGGTCAAACTGGCTGTTCGCTGGATCGTTGCGCAGCGGTAAACGGGCTGCAGCGATCATGAGCCTGATCCAGTCAGCTCGCATGAATGGCCATGATCCGTACGCCTACCTCAAGGACGTGCTAACGCGGTTGCCGACGCAGAAGGCTAGCGAGATCGAGCAACTGCTGCCGCATCAGTGGATGCCGGGCTGATCGGCGCAAGGTGTATTCCCCGTACGCTTAGTGCGCCAGTTAAAGCTGGCGGAGGATAGTCGATGAAAGTTCGATACTGGTAAGAAATGGCGAATCAACCAGACCCCGAGTCAT
>JYMV01021680.1_pt1 | contig 87967 bp, 69 predicted proteins | sample 338911 | NCBI WGS metagenome assembly JYMV01 (sample SAMN03354496, study PRJNA234377) | hydrothermal vent metagenome | biome: Deep sea; feature: Hydrothermal plumes at the Eastern Lau Spreading Center, Western Pacific Ocean; material: Seawater | place: Tonga | collected 2009 | depth 2000 m m | reverse complement strand
CCCCGTTGCCATCATGATCAAAATTGGTACCAAGGTTGACCGTTCGCAGCAAATCTCCATCCTCGAGCATGTAGGCCGACATACCGGGGGGAAGCCCACTAGGAGATGTCCACGAGTGAACCATTCGCCCATGTGCGTCAATGAGGTATGTGCTCTCGGATGCCATCGGAGCGAAGAGTGTGTAATCCTCATTCACACGATTATCGCAATAGATGAGCCCGACAGTCCATGTGGTATTTCGATTGGCATTACAAATGGGTTCAATCGCAATGTCAGGTGAGAAGTATGCACCAGTGTGGGCGAGATTTCCTACTGGAAGAAGAAATGAAAAGAAAAGCATTGAAACAAGGCAAAGACTCTTTTTCATGTTCAGCGGATGAACGCCTTCTTCATTATCTTCTCTATTTCAAAACTTTGAAAATGATTTAACGATGTAAATCCTGCCGATAACATCAGAATATCCCACGTCTTCCGAGCAACAATGGGAAAGGTTGCGAGCCTCTTACTGGTTCTAATTATGCTTGGCTCGGTGCTTGTTGGGTGCTTGCAATCTTCTGAAATAGTATCATCAGACCCTATTCCTGAGCCTCTGCTAGAAGATGAGCCTGAATCCGAGCCTAATCCTGAGCCATTAGTTAGAAATTTTGACCACGATGGTGATGGTTTCACTACAGGTTGGGAATTAGATAATGGCTGGGACCCTGAGGACATTATTTCCTCACCAGCCTGCAACTCATTCCGGGAACTTTGCAGTAGGGGTGTGAATGAAACAGTCTGGGCAACTACCCACAATTCACATGCATCATATGATCGTAATCACAACATCTTGAGTGGGAGTCAACGAACTAATATCACAGCGCAAATGCAAGGCGGTATCCGCGTCATCAATCTTGATGTTCACGAATACAATAACCAATCAATGCTGTGTCACGGCGGCTATGATTATCCTCTTCATCCATGTTTTATCAGTGGGAATTGGCCTTTAGAGGATGCTTTTTTAGAGGTGGTATCATTTCTTGAGAACAACTCATTTGCAATTCTAATCATCACTCTTGAGAGTTATATCACCGCTCAGGATTTAGCAAATGCATCTGATTCAACCCAATTAACACCCTATTTCCATAGCCAAGAATTAGGTTCTCAATGGCCAACTTTGGCTACCCTCATTGAATCGGGTAAAAGAGTTATTTTGTTCAGTCAAGACCGTCCAGAGGTTGACATTTCGTGGTACCACTATGATGGGGACTACATGGCAAAAACACACTGGGCATACAATGACTCGTCCTATTTCACCTGTGAACTAACGCGTGGCAATGTCTCAAGTCCATTACGTTGGCTTGACCATTTTGTGACTGACCCATTATCCTCTGAGTCTGCTTCAAACGCTACCAATCAGGTTTCGGTTGTTGTTGAACGGGCAAACAATTGCACTCAGCAATGGGGACAGATTCCTAACTTTATTGCAGTAGATTTTTGGGGTCAAGGCGACATTGTGTTAGCCGTTGAAACCCTAAACGGTTTCTAACGATAAAATTGCAAAGCCATCAGTGGCGGAATCCAGACCATCTGCCTTCAGAAGGAGGTCTTTGGAGAGCAAGGTAACACCACTTATCGTTAATTTGGAATCCACATAACCAAATTTTGTGTACCCCATTAGCGAGTCGTGCTGCTAAGCAAGCTTGAGCCCAATCATGAGGTGCTAACCATTCAGGTTGAAGTAACCAAGGCGCATGCTCCTCTCCTATTGAAAGTTCGTAGAGTCGCCAACGAGTACCAAATTTGAATCCTGAACGAGGGAGAAGTTTTCTGGCTAGAATGTCTCTCAGTAATGAGATGCTTCCATTTTCATCTGCAGCATCTTCTAAGATTCGGACTTCATCTTCGTCAAGCCACTTACCCTCAGGAAGGGGTGTTCCAATTTGTTCGGGGAGTTCAATATCTCGTGGCATAAAGGCACCATCCCATCGCCCACCAACCAAACTAGGTTCAGACTCGAGAAGTTCATCTAATTCAATTTCAGGCATAGCCCCAGCCGGTTCGGCTGGATTTACTCTGTATGTGGTTACTCCCATCTCTTCGTCAACAATCAGTACTTCCGCTATTCTGCCAAGTGCTGTTACTTCAGCCGCCCAACTGTACAGACTATTCCATTGAATTGGCTCAAAATCTCTCACCCAAATAACTTCAGCAGCCGCCAAACCAGTTTTGAGATTTGAAGAGCGTGACCATCGTAATGCCCAACTACCATCTGAAACAATTGTTTTTGGAGATATCTTAGTGACATTATTTGCTAAAACAACCTGTTCACCAGGTACCCTCATTGCTTCTAAGGCGGCGGTTTCATGCAATAATTCAGCAGATTCAACTAATTGTTCTGATAACCATTTTTCAGCCATCTCGAGATGTCTGTGGCGGTTACAAAAAAGAACTTCACACGGTTGCAACAATAATTCATTTTTTGGAAGTGGAATCCCTATGCCGGATTTATCAAAAAGTCTCTGTGCAGCAGGTCCTGAAAGCACCCAGCCATCAGAATTTTGCACGCAAGGGCCAATTGACCGCCCTTTCGCCGTGCCCTTCTCCATGACCACCCCCCCACCCTATCAGACTTGAGTCCTTTCCCCAAATCACCCCTCACATTTGATAGGAGGTAGCCACCCACCGAACTTGAGGAACATGGCTACCCCGGGCAAACTTGGTGAGTTCACGGTCGAACAGCGAGTCCTGATTCACTTGTTTGAGCACCCCAAAAACCGTTCCCAATGGGATGGCAAAAGAGAGCAAACTCAGGCTGGTATCAGTTGTGCTGTTGGGATTGCACGAAAGCATCTTCCTCGAACTTTGAAATCCTTGATGTCGCAGGATTTAGTTGAGGTTGAGACCCGCCATGTTGCGGGCTCAAAACAACGTTGTAGAGTCTATTTTCTAACTCCAGTCGGGGTTGGGGCCGCTGAGCCGATGCGAGTTAACTTGGCGACAACAGAAATTTCTGTTGATGGAAGTACCACAACTTTTGGCAATTTAGCAGGCCATGAGTTGCCATATTTACATGTATTAAGCCATCTCAGTTCAGATAACTTTTACGACCCGAATATGCATGATGGTGAAATGGATGAAGACTCTCCATGTATTGACTTATACAGAAAAGTGTTGCACCGCGCTTGGAACGATGGCATATTAACTGCAGATGAGCGAGGAATGTTGGATGACATATCATTACATCTATGTCTTGAGCCAGATGATGTTGAAAAGGTGGAATCCGAAGTATCTTCACAGCGAATTAATTCGGATGACCAGCAGAGACATACTTTCATTGAAGTGCTTGAAGTTGCTTGGCAAGATGGTTTCATTTCTGATGATGAACAAGAGATGTTGGATACTCTTGCCAAGTCATTAGGAATAGATGCAGAGCATGCCGCACAGGTGCAATTAGAATGGATTATTCGCCATTCGTAAATAGGTGGGTTGATTTGGAGTCGGCCTTTCGCGCAGTTTGACAGGGGTTGGCGCGGTGCTAGACGAAGTAGTGCAAAACGAGATTGACCTGCTACGGTCACTTCACGAAATGGTAGTAAATCCAGAAGAAAAACCGGTTCTTTTGATGGGTGACGTAATTCTTGACCGCTACTTTCACGGGTGGGCGAATCACCTCAATTCTTTTGCACCGGTTCCGGTTGTTAAGGTAATCAACAAATCTGAGAGTGCGGGGGCTGCTGCCCATATCGCTAGAGGATTAGTTAATCTAGGAATGAATGTCAGATTTTTCTGTATTCTTGGCGGAGACGAAAATGGTCAAATTATTGCCCAGCAATTACATGAAGAGAAGGTGGATACTTCCGATATTAGAATCGCTGCTCACCTCTCCACAGTTGCAAAAACTAGAATTTATGGTTCGCGTGAAAGTTTGATTGACCGTAATCAATTAATTCTACAGTTTGATGAAGAATCTAGTGAAGAGTATCCTGAAGGAGTTATTGATAAATTGACAAAGGCGGCTTGTAAGGCTCTTCCAGGTTCTTGTGCGGTTGTCCTAAGCGATTATGGCAAAGGAGTAGTCAGTGATGCGGGGGCGGCTGAGGTGATCGCTACAGCTAAGGCGTCAGAAGTTCCCGTAATCTGTGACCCTAAACTAACTGGCTTACATCGGACAGTGGGTGCTACCGTAGCGATGTTCGAAATACGAGGGTTAGAATTGCTACGAAGGCGTAGCAATCTACCTGATGCTGAATCAACCGCAGCCCACTTCATTGAAGAACACGATTGGCAAGGTATGTTGGTCTTAGGCGGAGAAGATGGTACAACCTTGTATCAAAAAGATGAGGACCCATTGTTCTTGCCTTGTTTAATTGAAGTTCCACAACAACTGATTGGATTACATGATGCTGCTGCAACTGCACTTGCTTGTGCTTTAGGTGCAGGTAGAACGCTTGCTGAAGGTGCAAGATTAGCTAACGCCGCATGCGAATGTGTGTTAGCGGCTGAAACCAGCCGTGTAGTTCTTGACCGCAAGAAATTAATGACCCGTCTAGATGAATTATCATGGCACTTCCAGATTTCAGACCGCTAAGGTGGATTAGATGAATTCCTCAACATTGAGGTTCCAGCCCAGAACGAAAAACCAAAACATGGAGAGCATGATATGAGTTGGTGGATAATGCCAACAACTGCTGATGTAGGCATCCGCGCATTTGCCGCTACAAAAGAAACAGCCATCCAAGAGGTTACCTTGGGGATGCAGTCAATTCTATTGTCTGAAAAAGGGGAACAAGAACTGTCAGAGCTCACAAGACACACAGGTGAATGGAGTGTGGAGATGGCTAATAGTTTGGATAATACCATGGTGGCATGGCTTGAAGAAGTACTTTACCAAGGAGAAGTTGAAGGTCGATGGTTGGTTGATTTACAAATTCAGTTAACAGAACAATCGCTCAATTCTCAAGTTTCATTTGCTAATGCGGATGATGTCGAAAGAGAGGTTGAAATCAAAGCAGTAACTCGTCATGAACTCATTCTCTTTGAAGTTCCAGCAGGTATTGAATTTCCAGGGGTTGCGCCAGATATCCCTACCTTCGAAGGTCCGGGATGGATTGCTCAAGTTATCTTTGATATCTGAAAATGAAAAGTGGGCGCGCCCGAGGTGGACGCTCGTTGCCGCTTCCGAAAATGCCTCCGTCTTCTCAACCCCGGTACCCCAAGGCACCCAAAGTTCCGGGTTGGGCTGCTCCATTCCTGGCCTCACCTGATTCCCCGGCTAGAGGTGTTAGCAGATTCCCTCCGGAATCCGTTCTTCCAACCTGAGTCACTTGGGGGCGAGGTATCAGCGTCCACGGTTGCTACGTCCACGGCTCGTCTGCGCCGCCCCCGGGCTTCGGATCACCAGTTGCGATTTGTGATATAGGGAACGCCAACTCCCCTCCTAGCCCAGTCAACCGGCGATGGTTAGCCCATTTGAACCTCACGCTAAGTGAAGGGGGTTCGTGACACTGTGTTCATTCGGCTTCGTATTTGGATGGGCAACCAGTGATTATCTCATCTGCACTAAGAGTCCATTCTCCACCGTGATTACTCAATATTCCTTTGATTGCCACAACTCTACCTTCCTCGAATGCAGGAGGAATTGCAACTCCAGCAGCATTAATGGTAAGATTATGTGATTCGCCACTAATTAAGAAGGTTCGATTTACTGAATCAAAAGAACCTATTGCTACTGTACCTCGCAAATGTAAATCACCATTATCAAATTGAGAAGGGGAATCCATTACTTCGTCGACACTATACTGAATTGCAGGCTCATTGCCGACCATTACTAGTGCTAAAGAAACTACAACGAAAAGCCCGATAATCCCTAGGCGGGCGCGTCGACTTAGGGCCATAATTCACTCCGTGAGCGCATAGTCAATAAATCTGACCACTAACCATGATGTTGACCAAAGTCACTTTGTTGTAGTAACCAATCACCTTCCATCACAGGTCCTTGGCGACAAGTCAAACGGTCACCAACCATACATAATCCACAAACAGCAATGGCACAAGGTAGGTACCTCTCCATCGCGGCATAACAATCAATGCCAGCTTCAACAGCCATCGCAAGTACTGGTTTCATCATTGGTTCTGGGCCACAAGTAAGTAGCGTGCAATTGTCAGAGTCAAGCCCTTCGAGAAGTTTTTCAAGAGGTTGTGTTGGATAACCACGAATTCCTTGTGTCCCGTCGTCGGTAGTTATGGTAAGTGAGTCACTAAGGCCTTCCATTCGTTGTACATAGTGGGCTTCACTAGCATTTCTAAAACCCATGATAGTGTGTATTTTCAGGCGGCTACCGAGTTTATTTCTAGCCTCTCTAGCCATCATATGCATTGGTGTTGAGCCAATACCTCCTGAAACTAGAATCAGTGTACCCCCTGATTTTGGCGTTGGGAAAGTTGTACCATATGGGCCTCTAATTGCCAACCAATCTCCTATGGACATGCGAGTTAATTCGCCACTTTGGCGACCCAAGTCTTTGATTGTAAATCCCATTAGCGTGTTCCCCACCTTACCTTCATCAGCAGCAGTGGTTTCATCAATTCCAGCCCGATCAATTTTGATGTCCCCGACACTGTATGGCTTTTCAGAGTTGAAATTTGTTCTACTCATTCCACCTTCAGCATCGTAAGGATTCCAGCACATGAAGAATTGTCCTGCCTTGTATGCAGTAGCCAATTCTGCAGGTACTTGTAGCCAAACGGTCACGACGCTTTCTGCTTCGTGGTCAATCTCCATAACTGGCAAAGGGATTGGTGCTAATATTTTGCCAGATTCCCTGAATTCTTTTGCCACCCTTTCACAACAAATATCTGCTAATTTTTGTAGGTCAAAGTCATCATCTCTTGTTTGTGGTGATGTTGCGAGGGTCAATTCAACCCCTCCATTGTGTCAAGTGCAATTCCTCTCATACTCTCAAGATCAGAATAACCTTGCACATCCATGAATTCGTTCAATTCGTTTTCTATCTCTCCGAAAACATCTGCATCACCATAAATGAGCGCACTGCCGATTTGAACTGCTGTGGCACCAAGCATGATGAAGCGAGCAACATCTAGTCCAGTTGTGATTCCACCCATTGCTAGAATCGGTGCGGTAGGGATTTCTCCTCGCCGCATTGCTAGGGCAACCTCTGCCACCTTCCGTTGGGCGATAGGACGAATCGAAGGACCTGACATCCCACATAGCAGATTACCTATAATTGGACGGCCAGCATATGGGTCAACTTCCAGAGCTGACACGGTGTTGATGAGGGAAACACCGTCTGCACCCGCTTCTAAGGCCGCTCCTGCCTCAGTAGAGACTTGAGCGGTGTTCGGAGTCAGTTTGGCATAGACAGGGATTCCTACAGCCTGTTTTACGGCTGAAATATATTCTTTGATTAGTTCAGGTTGTTGTCCTACAATCAAGGCACGACTTCCTGGTTTGGCGTGAGGGCAGGATAAATTCAACTCCAAAGCGGTCGCTCCTGCAGCCTCCATTTTCTTTGCAATATCTGCAACCGATTCAGCATCAGGACCGAAAATGGAAACCAACATCGGCTTAGAAAATTCATTTTGGGATAGCATCTCAGTAAAGGAGTCAACACCCGGGTTAGGAAGTCCCATTGCGTTAAGAACAACTGAATCAGTTGATTCAACACAAACAGGCCCAGGATAGATTTCTCTTGCAACTGGGCCAATACTCTTTGAGACTAAGCCGCCACACCTGCTAGCTGCTACTCGATGTAAAGCTGCGGCGGTGCCACCTTGGACGCCACTTGCCAACATCAGTGGGTTTGCTAAAGCCAATCCGGGCACTTCAACGCCGAGTTCCGCCATCCTGCTCAATAGGGCGGCTCAGCCGGCACTCTTCAAGCGTTGCGACTCATCGGCGCATATATGGCGGCTAGAGCGGGCTCACTTGGAGAAGCGGCACGCCGACTCCTAAAGTGCGAAAATGCACGTCTGGTTGTCCCAATTGAGATTATCTCAGAGGCACAGATACTGGCCTTGAAAATTAGTGATGAGTTACCAAGTATTGTTCACGAGCCAAAAGTTGAACTCGGGGCAGAAGAAAACACAATTCGCGTTTGGTCACCAAATGGCCCTCTTGTTGCTCTGGGTGGGGCTGTGCAAAATCTTGACATTGTTTGGGTGCCAATCGCCCGTGACGAATTAGAGAAGGTTTGGCTTAGTTTTGAACAAATCGTTTCAGACTTATTGTCTGCTGGTTATCCTGGTTGTATTGATTGTGCTGGGCCGGCTGCAACTGAACCATGGGATGAGGCGCAAAGCCGATTAGGATTTTGAAGTCGGCTTGGGAAAAATGAAATTTGACGGCTTGGCTCGGGGAACTACGTTCCCCTGTAGGGGTTAATCCCTCCCAGCCTTCAACATGTTTTATCTAGGGTCGAGAAGGCGGGCAGAACTCGGATGCGGACTGAGTCGTTGGTGAACACAATTAGCCATCGGCGATTTCCTCGCTCGCGAGCGCACGTACGCGAAGCGACTTCAATGGGTTACCTTGTTGAAGGCATAAAATGTGCCTGGAGGAGTATCCATGAAAATGCTAATAGTTGAATCAAAAGCCAAAGCGAAAACCATACAGAAATATCTTGGTAAGACTTACTTGGTACGGGCCTGTATGGGGCACGTTCAAGATTTACCATCGGGTAAACACAAGGACGCCCGTAAAGCAATGTGGGCATCAAAAGAGGACAGCCTACCACAACCACCTTGGAGTTTTACACCACGGGCGAAAAAAACCGTTGATATGCTTCAAAATGATGCTAGTAAAGCAAATGTTGATGAAATTCTACTTGCAACTGACCCTGACCGTGAGGGGGAATTCATCGCTTGGCGTCTTAGTGAACTACTCGGCGATATTGCACCATGTCGAAGAATTGTTTTTCATGAAATCACTATGCCAGCAATAGAAGAAGCAATAGCTGCAGCAGCTGAGATTGACCTCAATTTAGTGGATGCTGCTAAAGTGAGAAGATTCATGGATAGATTAGTAGGGTATCGAACTTCAAAATTTGCCCGCTCCTGGCGTTTGAAATCAATGGGTCGCGTACAGACACCGACTCTTGGATTTGTAGTTGATAAAGAGTTGGAAAGGGAAGCATTCGTCCCAACTCCTTACTTTGCAGTTAAAGCAAATGCTCAAGATATTAATTTCAACGCTAGATTTCATGAAACTGATGAAAAAGATGCATGGCGTGATCAAGAAGGAAAATTTGATTCTAGCCGAACAAATAATGAGACTCTAGCTAAATCAGCCTACGATTCTCTTGTCTCAGAAGATAAATTGACAATCACCAATAATAAATCCTCAACATACACCAGGAGAGCTCAGCCACCTTTTACCACCGATGCACTTCTACAGTCTGCCGGTAGTAGATGGGGAAGTTGGACTCCTAAGAGAACAATGAGAGTAGCCGGTGAGTTGTACAACGCCGGTCATATCACATACATCCGAACCGATTCAACCCGTACAAGTGGAACCGCACGAACATTAATCAAAGAACTGATTGAGAAAAGATGGGGTGCTGATCACATAGGAGCAGGAGTGTTGGGCAAGCAAGATGACAGTGCTCAAGATGCGCACGAAGCCATTCGACCAACAAGGCCAGATGTACTTACACCTGAAGGAATGGGTAATGATGAGTTACAACTCTATCAACTGATTTGGGCTCGATTTACTGCTAGTCAGATGAACAATTCTGAATATCAGCGTCGTTCATTGATTGCTGAAGTTAAAGGATTTTCAAAGACATTGACTGGCACTTATTCATGGCGTACCCATCCCGGTTGGGAAGCCGCATTTGAGAACATCTCAACATCTCATCCCAAAACATCTGAACCAGATTTCAACATTGAAGAGGGAGCAACATTGCAGATTGATAAGAATGATGACAGCCCCTCCTATATTGAAGATGAGACAAAGCCACCTCGTAGATATCGTCAACACAGTCTAGTAGCCGTAATGAAAGATGCAGGAATTGGTCGACCCTCAACTTATGCAACAACAATTGCTAAATTATTGGAACGGAAGTATGTCACGGATGAAAGTGGTTCATTAATTCCAACAGATGAAGGCCGTCTGTGCTGGTTAGAAGTCGCTCCAATGTACACTAGCCAGGATGGTGAAACTCAAGTTTCTTTCTTATTTTCATCTGAATTTACAGCAGACATGGAAGAAAGGCTCGATGCTATTGAAGTTGGTAAAAGAGGCGCCCCCTCAGTTTGGAATGGATTTACCCTGCATTTCAGAGCACTTCACACTGCTGCACAAGAAATTCGTCGTTCAAAACCCACACCGAATCAGATGAATAAGTTCAAACAACTAACCAGTAAAATGGCAGAGTCTGAAATCGCCGAACATCTCAGTAATCGAGAGCCTGAAAGCCTTTCAGGTTCAGAAATGAGTGATGTCATCAAAGCAATTCTAGAATTAGGGTCTCCTCCAGCCACTGAAAAGCAAGCAAAGTTCGTAATCTCACTAGTTGATGATATTGAAGGCCTTGAACTCAATGAGGCCTTAGCGACTGTGAAATTAGAAGATATTGACGACATGACAATGGAACATGCGAGTGAATTGATCAATACTCTCATTGAGAAGAGGGATGAAATTCCACGTCCAGCAAGTGATAAACAACTCAATTTGATTAAGAAGAAAATAGAACAATTGGAATCCACTGAAGCAGATGTTTGTAAATTAGTTGGAGCAGACTCGTTGTTAGAACTAACTGGTGGTCGGAAAGGTACTGCTAGTACTCTCATCACCGAACTCATCAACAAAACCGGCGGCCCTCGACGCGGAAGAGGGAAAAAGCGTGGCGGAAAGGGAAAAAAGAAGTAAAATCCTGAAAAAATGTGAATTGCCGAGTGGCAAACTACGATAGAGGTCACCACCCCGCGTTGTTCAATGTCTGGGCATCGAGTTGATGTTCTCATAGTCGGTGCTGGGCCCGTTGGTGGGTATTTAGCCGATAAATTAGCATCTTCAGGCCTTTCGGTACTTCTTCTTGAAGAACATAAAGAGGTGGGCAGACCCTTCCAATGTGCTGGTCTAGTCAACCCTGATGCGATGGAGAAAGTTGGACTAGAGTCAACCATTCTTACATCTGTTTGGGGTGCGAGAATCCACAGTCCTAAAGGGACCTGCGTAGAAGTTGGTGAACGTGGTAAAATTAAAACTCATGTGGTTTGCCGTAAATTGTTTGATGAAGGGGTTGTGTCAAAAGCCTTAGACAAAGGGTCTGATATTTGGTTGAATTCCCGCCCAGTTTCTGCCGAGGTATCCAAAGATAATATTGTAGTCACAGTTGACAGAGCGGGCCAAACAGTTGAGGTTGAAGCATCGCTTTTATGCGGTGCAGATGGTGCACATTCATGGGTTCGCCGTTACTTCAAAATGGGACGACCCACAGAATTGATGATTGGTTTCCAGGCTGAATTAGTTGGTTATTCGGGAGCTGAAGGGCGCCTTGACATGTTCACAGGTGAAGAGGTTGCTCCAGGACTTTTCGCATGGGCAATTCCTAGTGGTAGGAGTTGGCGAATTGGGGTATGGTCTCTTGCAAATGACTTGAAAGGGCGAAGTTGTGAACAACTATACGAAACTCTCCTCAATCATCCCATTTGGAAAGAGAGATTTGCGGGTGCTAAAGAAGTAGCAAGGTATTGTGGGCCTCTTCCTTGTGGGATTGTTGCCCATCCAGTTAAACAGCGAGTTGCACTTTTTGGCGACGCCGTTGGATTGTGTAAACCAACGACTGGGGGAGGGATAGGAAAAGCATTCCAACAAATTGATGAAATGGCTGAGGGTCTAATCAAAGCAGTACAGACCAATCGACTTTCACTCTCAGACATGAAACGAATCGCGAAACCGCTGAAAGCGATGAAAAAAGACCAGAAGAGAGCGAGAATATTACGGGATTTATTTCTTACAGATTGTGATGATGATAAATTGGAAAAAACTTTCAAAACCTTCGCAAAACCACAAGTCGTGAAATTAATCAATGAAAATGGAGATATTGAAAAACCAGTTGCATTAGGTATCAAGATGCTGAAAGAGGTGCCTGAATTCAGGAGCATGGCTGCTGGGGCTACTTGGGCATTACTGAAGGGGTGAGTAAATTGGCAAAATGGACACATCTTAGCATGCGATATCCTCCTTTTGATGCACCGTCTCACATCCCAAAGGAGATGTATAAAACAGATATTTATTGGCCACATCGAGATGATAATGAGAATGATTTGTCCCTTGGTTCGACTAATGGCTGGTTCATTCATCGTTCAGTTTCTGATGACCCACCAAAATCCGCAAAATTAATTCATGAGCATGATTCTAAATCTGAAACAGAGAAACTCCTTTCATCTCGGATAGGTTGGGGGTTATCCCCTCACCCATTACATTCTATAGCAAGGAGATGGATCCCATACGGGGTTGTCATTCTAATTTTTGCAATTGTAATGCACGTACTTGAACCAGTACTGCTAGGAGGTGGTTTCATTTCAGAAAGGATTGCAGGTAGCATTAATCTAGGGCTCTTGGATTATCCAATATTATTTGTGATGGCAGCACCTTTCGTAGTGATTCCAATTATTTTTAGGGTGCTTGGTAATGTTGCAGATATTAGAAGTCAACATATGTTTAAAAATAATTTACCTAAATCGCCAAAAATTACCGTGAGCAACTCTAATACAACTGGCCCAATAAAAGTGAAAGTAACGATTCCGGACCAATTTGAAAAACGTGAATTGTATGGTTTTATTCGGGTTGGATTATTACCTCCTCACCGAAATGCAATGATGTCAGCGTTGAGTGGGGATGAATTAGATTATCCACCTGTAGGGTTGTCAACTCCACTTCCTAGTGGATGGATGAAACATGCTGATGATGGTTCTGGAATCGGTGAGTCAACACCAATGTTGATTGGCAGGGGTTCTAGTAGTCTCTTCATTGAACCAATGCGAATTCAAGTGAGTGGGCCTAGACAATTTATTTCCTCAGATGTTGAGACTGAATTAGAAACTCCAAATGGCCCTTGGCCAGCTAGTGAGTATGGGCCATTTGTCAATATTAATTGGGAATTGGTACTTGAATTCCATAGTGGGCGAAATCGCCCTCTATATTGGATTGAGCGACTTAGTGTTGGGTCAGCAGACAATTCACACTCGGTGCCACAATTAATTGCCCATGGTGGCCGTCTAGAGTCAACTTGATGGCAACCTTACTTTTGTTGCCAAATTATTTGACTTGGTACTCTCTCGGAAAATCGTGCACAAAAATAGTTTGCTCGCTAGTATGTTGGTTTCGGTCTTACTTTTTTCAGGTTGCTTCGGCTTTTTTGAGAAGAGTTCCGATATTACAGATACAATAGACGAGTCTCCTTTGATTGTAGCAAATGATGTTGCTGATATCAACTATGGTGCTTCGGTGCATGTTAGTGGAAGCGTAACTGATGAACTCCCAACTGAAGCAAGAGTGACAATAGCATTCTCAATACCTTGGGGTACTGTATACGAAACCCCTGACGATGAGGGCAATTGGCAGTTTAGTCTTGGCGGACTTGAACCAGGGGATTACAACGTATCTTTCACAGCAGTCGATGATAATGACCAATCGTCTGATACGATTACCAAGAGTTTTACTGTGCATCCACCATCTGAACAGGATGTTGTAATGGTTATTTGGAGAACCGATATACGTTACGAAGTTGGTGAAGAAACGTCAATAACAGGACAATTGACACATTCTACATTATCTTCATGCACACTCACCTATTCTCTCATTTCAGATGGTGAACCTACATCTGATCCAATTAATTTTGATGATTCAAGTGGAATGTTTTCAATTTCATTAGGGGTTTTGAGTGGGTATAGCAATGGAACTGTTACCGCAAATTGTGGCCAATATACTATTTCAGAAAATAGTGTATTAGTTTCCACCCAGCCTTTGGAACAACCGATATCAGACCTTGATGGGGACGGTGTTGCTGATGAATTTGACGATTGTGAAGATGGTGAATCATTCTCATCTTCTTTGACCACAGACTATGATTCTGATGGGTGTTACGACCTATCTGAAGACCTTGATGACGATAACGATGGCTTGGGTGACACAATTGATAATTGTCCAAAGGGTATTCTTGGCTGGCTTTCAACACCAATAGTTGACAAAGATAGTGATGGTTGCCGTGACATAGATGAAGATGATGATGATGATGGAGATACTATCCTAGACCTAGTTGACTCATGTTTAGATTCGCCTTATGGTTGGATATCCAACTTTGTAACTGATTACGATAGAGATGGATGCCGCGATTCAGATTCAGATATTGATGATGACAATGATGGAATTGTTGACTCATTAGATAATTGCCCAACTGGTGTAATCGGATGGCTGCCAGACATTCTTAATGACCAAGATTCAGATGGTTGTCGCGATTCGGATGAAGATGATGATGATGACAATGATTCAGTATTTGACAATAATGATTCATGTCCCAATACTCTGGCAAACTACTCGGTAAACGAATATGGTTGTGCACCATACGAGTGGGACGAAGATGGAGACGGAGTAATGGATGATTCAGACACCTGTCAAGGGACCCCTAGTGGCTTGGTAGTAAACGAACAAGGCTGTGCTGACTTAGACGGTGACGGGGTATTTGCAAATATTGACCAATGCCCAAATTCACCTCCCAGATGGTCTGTTGATAGTATTGGATGTGCAGTTATTCAAAATCCCGTTACATGGGATTCAGGTCCTTACTCTTCAGCACGTTTTGGTAAAAGTGCTGACTTTAACTTTGCAACAAAGTACGATGGTAATTGGAGGCTTACATCCGAATGGGATGGTAATAGCACTTATCTATTCATTTTCCTACAGAGTTCAAGTTCATACATGAGTACAATTTGGAATCAAAATGTTGGTACATTATTGAGTGCGGTTCCAAGGAATTGTCATATTTTCTTCGGTTCATATGATAGTGATTGGCAATCCGATGTAGACACGATGGCTAGTAGAGTTAGTTCATACAAGAATAGTCAGAATACAGAAGGTAAATCTTGGGTAGATGATAATGTTCACTTCGTGTATCAACAGGCTGGCTCAATAGGCGGCGGTCTTGGTAGTGTTATTTCTTCGTGGAGTCAGTTTTACTATGGCATTGATAGATTTCAACAATGGCGTGAAGTTGGTTCCCTCTACAATTGGGCAAAGACATTTTCTTCTGACCCCGATTACAGATTTGACTATCTAGCAAAGGAACCCCAAATGTGGAACGCAGAGTTCCCAGTAGAGATGCGTAAGCATGACCCAGCGGTTACTGTGGTAGATTTGTGGGACGCCCAACGTCATACTGGAGGTTGGAGTAGTGGCCATAAGTCATTTGCGAATGGCACATTCCCTGATGCAGCAACTATGTTGACATTCAACACTATGGAAGTTTACATGCACCACGGCTGTAATGAAAGACGTGATAGATATCAGAAGGGAGATGGTAGTTGGGGTGGTTGCCATGAGTGGGATTACGATCAGAGGTTGAATATCTGTCAAGAGTTTGGAAACCATTCTACATGTGGTGACGAATTTGTCCGATACATCACAACCTATGGGAGAGAAGGCCGATGGTTAACAGACATCAGCCCTTACTTGTTCATGCTAAAGAATGGAGGTCAACAAGAGTTCCGTTATGGTGGGGCTAACGGTGGGTGGCTCAACATTTCAGTATACCTCTCAACTTGGGAGGATGATGGGATGAGACCAACATCTGCAGAATATGCTTTCAGTGGCGGTTCATTTCGAGGCCAGTATAACAATGAATCAATGTACAAACGGGTTCATGATTTAAACATCCCAGCAGGTACTGACAAGGTAGTAATATCTTCAGTTGTTACAGGTCATGGTTTTGGTAAGGATGATGCTAATTGTGCGGAATTCTGCAACCACGAGCATCGCTTCTCAATGAATGGCCAAGTCACTCAGGAAGATTTCCCGATGGCTGGAAATGGTACTGTCAGTAGTGATAGAGAAGGATGTGCCAAATCAACAGATATGGGTACGGTAGCTAATCAGAAAGGTTCGTGGCCTTATGGTAGGGCAGGATGGTGTGCGGGTCAAGACACTAAACCATGGGTTTGGGATATTTCACATTGGGTGGATTGGTCCGGTGGTGCGAATATGTTGCAATATCAAGGATTATACAATGGCGTAAATTATGTTCCCCAAAATGAACAAAGCGGTGCTAATCAAGATATCAGAGTTGTATCATATGTGATTTATTACACCAATATCAGTAGTGGTAATTCTAGCATTCAAATGGAAGATTCACCTAGTCAACCAATAGATGATAATCAGTCTAATGAGGTTCAGACTTTAGAGATTAAAGGTTGGTTGAGAGATAAAGAGTGCGCAACTATCGAGCAGTGAAACACTCACAATGAATCATTGTTGAGGTGGAGGGGCAGGTATTGATTGAGCATCAATTCCAAGTTTTGGAGTTTCAAGTAAATTGTAATCGGAATCTCTACGAATTGCTTTGAATCCAGCTCTAATTATTGCATATTGTAATTCCTCTTCAGTGCACAGAACTTTTGTTGTACCTGCTGCTGAAACTACATTTTCTTCCATCATCGTAGAGCCTATATCATCAGCACCGCCAAACAATGCTAACTGAGCCACATCCATACCCATGGTCAGCCAAGATGCTTGAATGTGGTCAACGTTATCAAAAAATAATCTAGATATTGCAACATGACGTAGGTATTCCACAGGTCCAACTTTTTTATTCCTGTTGCCTTTGTTCCTGCGCCCAAATGCATTATTTTCTAATTGGACTGTCCAAGAGATGAAGGCGGTGAATCCTCTGTTACCATCAGCATTCGACCTGTCTTGTAATTGACGAACCTTATCCATATGGCCTACTCGGTGAGCATTAGTTTCACCAAACCCAATTACGTTAGTTGCCGTGGTGGTAAGTCCTAGTGAGTGAGCCTCACCCATTACTTTTAACCAATTTTCGCCACTCCCCTTTAGAGGTGAAACGCCCAGTCGAACATCATCAACTAGCATTTCAGCCCCACCACCAGGTAATCCATGCATACCTGCTTTTTGGAAGCGTTGTAATACCTCTAATGTTGATAGTCCACAAACATCCGCAATCCCCTCTATTTCAATAGGTGAGAAGCAGTCAAGGTCAATCGTTGGGTGGTTGGTTCGCAAGTATGCCAATAAATCTTCATACCACTCAATTTGAAGGCTAGGATCTACTCCCCCTTGCATCAATATTCTAGTGCCTTCAATGGCTTCAAGTTCCCTTACGCGCGCACTTATTTGTTCTGTGGATTGAAGGTAAGCTTCAGCATGTCCTGGTGCTCTATAGAAGGAACAGAATTGACAATTGATTGTACAAGCATTACCGTAATTGATGTTCCGATCTATTAGATATGTAACTTCACTTGGTTCATTTATTTGGCGGCGTTTGTCAAGTGCAGTTTGACGTAAAGCATTGAAATCTGCATCATCATAAAGCGTAATTGCATCCTCTATAGATAGCCGAGGTGGATTGCTTTGTGACTGCGTTTCAAGAATATCTTGCCAGGAAGTCAATATATCACCATCTTTTTTACAATAATATAAATTCAGGAAGAAACCCCAATAATACCTTCTAATTCTAGAATCGTTTTAGGACAATCTTGGGTGAGAACTTCGTGACCATCAATTGTGATTAACACGTCATCTTCTATTCTAATGCCGATACCAGCCCACTTTTCATCTATCTCGATGTCGGTTCTCCAAGCTCCGAAGTATAATCCTGGTTCAATAGTAAGAACCATGCCCTGTTGTAATAATCTTGGTTCATCATCTGGTGCATAAACTCCAACATCATGTACATCTAATCCTAACCAATGGCTAGTACGATGCATGAAGTAAGTACCTAATTGTTCAGGGGACATAGCCTCATTCAAGGTTGGGCCTTCAACTATTCCTAAATCTAGCAATCCTTGTGCCATTACTTCTTTTGCAGCATTATGGGGTGCATCAAATGATTCACCTGGTTTACAAGCAGATATGGCTGCTATTTGTGAATCTAATACAAGTTGGTATAGAATTGCTTGATGTTTTGTGAATTTCCCATTTATTGGCCATGTCCTAGTTATATCGCTTGCATAACCTGAGATTTCACATCCTGCATCAATCAACACGAGATCACCATCAGAGATAGGTGAATCATTTTCTACATAATGCAGTATTGTTGCATTATCTCCACCCCCTACAATACTGGGGTACGACCATTGACTTCCATTATATACGAAACATCCTTCAATTATTGCTTGTAATTGGAATTCGGCCATTCCTGCTGAGGCGTTTCTCATAGCTTTAATGTGGGCCGCAGATGCAATTTTACATGAATGGCGCATTAATTCCAATTCACTTTCTGATTTGAATAATCTTAGTTCAGAAACAAGTGGCCTTGGGTCACAGAGGTTTGCTGGACCGGAACCAGTTCGTTGTCTAGTTCTACTAGTTTCTAACAGGGCCTTGTCAACAATGTCATCTACTTCAGATAACAAACCGCGTTGATGAAATACATTTGTGCAGTCATCTAATAGAGTTCTTAATACAGTGCTCATTTCATCTATCGAAACCGCCCTATCAATTGGAAATTGCTTTTCTGCACCATCTAGTCCCAATCTGATTCCAGTCCAAGTTTCTTTGAGTACATCTCTAGGGGGGATAAATAGAATTGAATTCAATTCACCCGATGTATTAGCAAGGCAATACACAGCATCGGGACGTTCCCAACCAACGAAGTATAGCATATCAGATGAGGCTCTGTAAGGGTACTCTACATCTGCGCTTCGAGTTGCTTCTGGATTGTTCACGATTATTAAAAGAGAGTCCTCTCCACAAAGTTGCCCAATGTTTGCTTGACGAGAACTGCGTTCTTCTACACTAGACGGGTCTGGTATATTGGAGAGGTCCAACCCGTGCCCATCTAACATGGTTTGCCGTCCAACCCAACTCTTAATTAGCATTCAGTCTGAATCTTCATTTTCAAATTGCTCATCAATTTCATCTATAGTAGCATTTTCGCGTGTCCGTAGTTTTACCCACTTGGGTATGTCACCACCTTTCTGTCCCCTTGTGAACCTGAATGTGATAAATGATATTGTCACAAGCATTACCATGAAAATAGCCATCATATTTGTTTCGCCTCCTACTGAATAAATCATTGACTCAGTGAATGATTTAGGTTCATCCCATAATGGGTCTGACTGTGTACCTTCTATTCCTACAAATACCTCAATGAAGTCGCTCTCTCCGTCATCATCAGTGACACTAAGAGTGATAAGATGAATCTTCGATTCGTCCTTTATCCAGTCACGACGCATGATTTGTTCTCTTCCAAGAGAAACAGGTTCACCATCTACAAACCAAACAAAATTCAAACCCCCGACATCATTTTCAGTGTCTGAACTATCTGAAGCGTCAATGGTCCACAATGGCTCGTTTGGTAATCTGATGGTTTCTTCTGTTGAAAATGTGATTCCTTCAATGCTGGCAGCAGCAGTAGGTGCTAGATTATTTACTATAAGAGATAAATTTGTACTATTTGATAATCCTGATGTATCGGTGACCCGAACCATCACATCAAAATGACCGGATTGGTTAGCATACCAATTCCAACTTTTTTCAGTACCAGCATCATGTACAAGAGGTGGGCTAGAATCGCCAGCCCTTCTTACAATGAAAGTGAAGCGCAATCCATCCTTACCCCAAACAGGGTCATCTGAATTACTTGCATCAAATCTTGCTAATTGAGATTCATTTACTTCAGATGTACCACTTAATGCTGCGATTGGCCGTTGATTATGTAGGGCTATTGCTGTACAAGCAATTGTAGAAAAATTGCCAGCATTATCACCAGCTCGGCTAACAAATAGCCACCATCCATCATCGTATTCTGAACTCTGGATTTGAAAGTTGAATGTCTCACTGTCTAAATAGGATATACCATCATTCCTCCAATTTTCAATAGTTAAGTAATCTGATAAGACCCCGCGAACACAGAAATGATTTGCTTGATTAGATTGAATTGCTGCCCATTCAAGAGTTGGCTGATAACCAATTTGACTTACTGCTACTCCACTAATGTTCAGATCACCTCTCCAATTAATTCCCATTTCAGGCGAGGTTATCATCAAGTTAGGAGGCAACCCATTTAATTCTGGGTTGATGAATAGAAGGTGATGTACTTGTGATACTTGTTGTTCAACATCAATCACTACCACGGTTAGTATGCAAGCACAAGGAGGTAATCCAGTAGCGTTTATTTCAACAGAGAATGACCATGAATTTGTTGTTGGATCTTGCCAAGATAGATTTTCTACCAACGTGTTAATTGCTGAACCTTGGTAAATAATTTCTCCAGATTCTTCTAACTGCCAGTGCAATTCTGATGGGAAAGCATCATCCCAAATTGTTCCATTGATTGGGAAATTGTCAATGTATGTTGCTCCATTGACACTTTGAATAGTCAATGTTGGTTGCTGGTTACTAATGGTATAGTTTGAGTTAATCAGGGGTTGAGTTGGATTAACCGAATCAATTATTGTAAATGATGAAGACATCAATATGATGGACGTTAACGCGAGTGCTAACCGCCAACATCGTGTTTCCATCAAATTGAGTCACTCTGCTCTATGATATCAAGGCTAACACGATTTGTTTGTTATTTGTATGATAGTGAATGCCTAAACTATCCATCATCATTGGCAAACCAAACGGCTTCGTTGGTGGTGTCCCCAACCAAGCAAACGAGTGGTCGTCAAGCCCACTGGTCACACTGTTGACCTTGGCCTGGGAAACTGTTACCTTCTCTTGGGTTAGTGTGCCATTTGTGCTCACAATCGTTGAAGAATCCATCTCCATCAACATCCATCTTTGCATCAGCACCATCAAATGGGTCAAAGCGGAAGTAATACTCCCATCCATCAAACATATCATCTCCGTCACTGTCCATGTGGTACACTTCAGGTCCATCCTCTAAACCATCACCATCGGTATCGTTCAAGACTGGATTTGTTCCGTTCAACATTTCTTCGTAATTGGTGTAATTCTCAAGATCGTTGTAGAACTTAGCACCTTCCGGGGTATCTGGGTCAATGTGGCAAAGATAGGATTCAGGATCATTCCATCCAGGGCAGAACCTATTCAGTTCAGCTGTGCGATTCAGGCCATCGTTGTCAAAGTCTTCGTCACCATCCATCACTCCATCTAAATCACTGTCCTCAAGAGCGGGATCCATTGGCCCCCTAGCTCCCAGGTTTTGAAGTGTAGTATTGTCAACCAATCCTTGAGAAATAGCCTGTGCACTGTATCTAACTTCCCAGCCATCTGGCAATTTATCATTGTCAGTATCATCATTCACTGGATTTGTATTCCAGCGATTAGGGCCCTCCATGTCGTTAGGTAGTGAATCATTGTCGATGTCATAATCAGAATCCGGAAGTGAGCCTAACGATGGGTCCAGTGCCCAGCGGCCTCCGGTTTGTGGAAGGGCGAAGTTTGTCAGATTCATATCCCACAAGAAATATTTGGGGTCCGGCTCTCCATCGTTATTTTCATCTCCTCCAGATGCAAATCCTTGGATGTGATTATTCCACAACCAACCACCGGGTCCGCGGGTACATCCTACATCAGTACAACCAGGTGGTTGGAAATTGTTTGTAGTAACCCATAGGCTGTGTGAATTGGTATTGTCCATTGTTGACTGAACTTGCATTTCCCATCCGTCAAGCATACCATCTTGGTCTGTGTCATTGACAAGTGGGTTTGTAGCGGCTTGCCACGGTCTTGGAATGTACAGCACTTCATTCCCATCATTTAATCCATCATCATCAGAGTCTGAATCATTTGCATTGGTGACATAATTGTCTAAGCCCATAACGACTTCTTCACCATCTTCTAATCCATCAATGTCAGTGTCAAACATACTTGCATTTGTGAAGTACGGTTCACCTAACCACTGGAATCCATCTACAGCCTCAACATAATCTTCAAGCCCATCGCTGTCTGTATCTTTGTTTGATGCATTGGTATACGTTTCACCAAACTCTCTCCAGTCGGTGAGTCCATCATCATCAGTGTCAACATCTCCTGGGTCAGAAGTAACATGAATAGTGTGCACACCACGGCTAACAACTAGAATGTACCATCCCATAACCTCAATGCCATCAATCAATCCATCTCCGTCAGTATCCGAGTTTAGAGGGTCGGTTGAGCGGCCATCAATGATTCCATCATTATCACGGTCCCGGGCTTGGTATTCCATTAGGTTGGTGAACATCTCATTCTCTTCTACGATTGTCATCCAAACATAACTTCGGCTAGTGACTTCATTTTCGTTAGCTGGTCCTTCTAGTAGAGTTAGTGCTGGAATACCGTAGACATATCCAGCACTTGGTGCCTTAATCGGTACAGTTTCTTCGTTGCCACCAGCATGGGTGATTTTCGCATATGCTACAGTTTGATTTGACTCAACATAATCCATCAGTTCAACAATGATTGAGTACACTCTAGCAATACCTGTCAAATCGCTATAAGTCACCTTTCCATTGCCATTAGCGTCCCAACCATCCATATCGGGGTCAGTATATGCGTTTAGACCATCAACTGGATTTAAGCCATTATCGGATTCCCAACCATCAGGCATCCCATCTTCATCAGTGTCAGAGCTCAATGGACTTGTGAAATTTGATGCACCCCAAACACGGGCCACATCGTACTCTGCGCGGTTGTTGAGGCCATCCTCATCTTCATCACCATATGCATCTGATGCATTTGCAGCATTCAGGAGTGTGTCGTAACAATACTCGAATCCATCTGGCATTCCATCGCCATCGGTATCCCAATCTCCTGGTCCATTATTACGTCCGTCACCATCCATATCTTCAATGAACCAGTTGAGAGGATTCACGGTACTTGGGAACGAGTTGAGTAGGGTTGTGAATGGGCCGTCTTTAGTAGGCCCATTAATCACTGCTTTGCCACAAACGACTTCAAGCAGAATTGAACCCATAGCCACTTCTACTTGGTCACCGATAAGGTCGCCATCACTGTCTTCAGCCAGTGGATTTGTCCCATAACTCTCTTCAGCGAAATTTGCTAGAGTATCTGAATCAAAGTCGAGCACTTGGTCACAAGAGTGTTGTCCAGCAAAGTTCTCCAACGAATCCCAAAGTTCGGAACCATAGGTTTGTTCAAGGTTTGCTTCAGATTCAGGGTCAAGAAGCACACAATCCCAGTTTCCGTTTAGCGGGTCAAAAAGAGTTAAGTCACCTGATTGTGTTACCATGTCAAATGTGTAGAGTGATTCCCACTTATCGTTAAGACCGTCTCCATCGGTATCATTGCGCCGAGGGTCTGTACCTAATTCCATTTCTTCAATATTCACAAGCCCGTCTTTATCGGGGTCACCAAGAGGACCGTTGTCAGGGTCTGGCCAAGTTTCGTCTGACCCAGAATTATCATCTCCAGTATCAGTTTCCGTTTCTGTAATGATATCATCTAATCCAGCGTCACCACTGTCTAATGGGTTTAATCCGGCATGTACTTCGTAGCCGTCTGTCATACCATCGCCATCAGTATCGGGATCATACGGATCAGTTCCATAGGTATTTCTTTCAAGGCGATCGCTTAGCCCATCTTCGTCAAAATCATCTGGGTCTTCGTTGTAGAGTGTGTCATCATCTAGAATGTCTGATGCACCATCTTCGTAATCTATCGCAGTACTCATTATACTGCCTGCGATACTGTATGTTCCTGCTAAGCAGAGGGTCACTGTAATCGCTACCACTGCCCATTGATTATGTGTTAATGCCATGTTGTTCACCACTGGCCGTAGGCCAATTCTCTTTCACGACTTGCCGTACCCTGTTTAAGGTTTAACCGAAAGCGTTTGACTATTGCTCTTGGGGACATTATCCATAAATGAGGTCATGCAAGGTCATACAGGCTAGAAATCTGTATTATATGTCCGTTATGAGAACAACTCCACTGAAGTTTACATGGGCGGGCTTCTGACCGTTCCCATGCGGCTGAGAGAATGCCTGCGGCGATTGCTGGATGAAACAGTTTTGATAGGTGTAATTTCACACCCCCCTGGTCATCAATTCCTTCAACAGATGTGACTCCACCCAATCCTGTTCTGGTTAGGAAGCGATGACCAACATGTATCCAGTGTTCGGGTTCTGCAATTAACACCATTTGATCAGTATCGAGGAATCTTATCTTACTTGCTTCGGCAAATCCAGACCAGATTTTTTTCCGTTCTGAATCTTGCAAAGTTTCCCAAGTGAATTTTTCAGTTTCCATTTGGGTGGAACCAAGCAGTTGTGGCATAACACTTTCTTCAAATCGTAGTAACATATCCCGAGTGATTCCCATCATTCGTATACCATCAATGGACCATACCCCATCAAAATCATGATGTGCTAACTCTAGCGGATGCATGCCTTCTGCAATTGGGTCTGAGTTTGCATTGTCCCGCCATCTCGGATCAACTTTCATTGCTTTGGGTATATGGCGTTGGTCTAATTCGAGAGTCACAAGACATTCTGCATTTCCATCATCAGTCCAATGGAATCTAAATCTAGATTTAGTCAGGAATTCTTGGGTTGCAGCAGCCCAACCTGCTGATAACGCGGAATGTGCTCGATTATGAATCATCAATTTAGTAGCATCAGATTCAACTTTCATAAGTTCTAATTTTCCTAGTCCGCGAATTTCCCAATTCTCATTTATCCATTCAAACCGTTTGAGTAATTTCTTGAAGAATGGATTTGGCATTTCTTCTGAAGAGTTTTTTAGACGATACTCCTCAGATTCAGCAGCTGAATGAGCTAATTTTCTTCCTAATGGGATACCAATCAAATTTTCCAATTCTGACAGCCACATCTCAAATTCGTTGACTGAAAGGAAATGATACGGTTCACTGCATTTATCATCTTCACATAATAAGCCACAGACAGTAGGAGTGAACTTAGATTTTAGAAGGTTGGAGAACCAAGGAGTGTCGTCTTTGGATACTTCATCAATTAGTGGCACGGAGTACTCCTGTGGCCCAACCCAATTTGAAGTTTCTATTCGTAGTTCACAATCTTGTTCCAGCATTTGAGCTTTCATTTGGTCTGCTTACAATTTAATTATCGCTTTCAGTATCACTTTTTTCGTTAGAAGGTTTAGGTCTGCTAGAAGGTCTCTTGAAGCCTACAGATTCTGAAACAATTGAGTGACTTGGGATGTGTTTTTCACTCAAATCGGTATCCATTATAGGGATGCGGTCTGAAGATTTACCCGCTCTTTCAGACGTTTTTACTGAGCGGATACTCCTTCCGCGGTATGCTGCTGGACCGATTAGCACCTCTAGTGCACGCTTTTCTTTACCCACTGGCTTGGGTCGTTTGTTCCACCATTCAACCGGTAGAGGTGAACACCGAGCGAGTGGCTGAGAGAGCAATTGTCTCTTTCTCTTTGAAATGTTGCTGAGCACCCCCTTTTTCTCCTTCTTTGGTAATCGGACAACGAGCCATCCTGGTAGACCAAGGTCGTAGACAATGCCGTTAATTGTTACTAGTAGTCCAGATAACAATAGATGTGTCCCAACAGGGATTTTATCTAAATCAAAACCAACCTTGAACCGCTTCAACCTCTTTGCATAGGCAATCATGGCTTTTTGATCACGGTGTTTGATAACTCTACGTTGTTGCTTGCGGAAACGCAAGGCAAAGAAATGAAGGACCATCAGTGAGATGGAAATTGAAACACCAATTATATCGCTAGAACTTCTATCATATGCTATTAAACCGATAATTATCCATGTTGGAAGTAATACTAACCAGTTGAATAATCTCAATACTAGTGAAGGTGAGTACCTTGGAGTCACTCGTCTTTCTATTGCTTCGTGAGACGCGATAAATATATTCGCGGTGATTGCTTCATCTTGGCCACCTTTTGTTAGTAAAGCTGCTATTGGATTTGTCGGCGCTTCGTCAATCCATCGTCGTTTCTCTTTAGGATTCGATTCAATGATTGCAGATTCTAATTGATTAGCAGGCGCAGCAAATCCTAAAATCATGCCTAGTGCTTTAACGCGAGGGTCTTCAGGAGAACTAATTTGTAATTCTTCAAAGATGTCAAGTGCGCCAAACCAATCTCCTGTATCAATCAAACATAACGATGCAGCAATTCTTGCCTTCGTGCTGTTCGGGTTCCTTCGTATAGACTCAAGGGATAATTGTAACGCCTCATCATGTCTCCTTTCAGCGCGTAATTTTGCAACTGAACTAACCATTGCGTGTAAGGTTAATGGGTCATTATATATCGAGTCTATAGATGTTGTAGGGTCCCAGCTTAACAACCTTTTTTGTAATTCTTGTAAATAATGTATTGCTGAACTATCTTCCCAGTCATAGAAGTCATCATTTTTCACAGACCCATCCCAAGGATCAAACCATTCTGTTACTAAGGAGAGAATTTCTGGCTCGTCATATCCTTCTGGCTGTTCAAGTCCCCGAAGGGCTTCTCTTGCTGCATCCAGTCGTCGAGATGCTATGTGTCCTGCCGCAATTATCATCCTTGCTTCATCATCTTCTCCACCTTGTTGTGCCAGTAATTTTCTTGCTACATCAATTGCTTCTGGCCACAAACCACGTAATGCACACTCTAGCATTCTCGCTCTGCTTTTTTCTAATTGGACAACAAGTTGATTTCCTTTTATTGTATCTGATTGGAATCGCCTTAATGCATCAAGGTCATCACGGAAAGCCGCCTCCTCAACATAAGTACGCATCCAGTCACCACCACCGGCAAGAATTGCTCCCTCCCTCCTCTCGTCAGGATTTAGGTCAAATCTGAGATTCTTCATTATATTGAATCGACTAAGACTGAGAATCCAAGTTAATAAGAAAATTGCTTGTCCTGCTGCAATGAATTGCCATGTCTCAGCAAGTAAAATCTCTTCTGATAATAATGGGGTTGAGTCACCGTACGGCATTAAATGACTAAATTCCTTATACGTTTGGAGAATAATGAGAAGAACGGAGTATCCACTAAAGCCAGCAAGGCCAAAGAATAGTACCTTGCCTTGAACATTTACTTCACTACGAATTTCACGTGCTCGGGCTAGAATAACACCACCTATTCCACCGAATGTTTGTCCTCCAAGGAATAGATTTCGTGTCAATTCAAAGATGAAAGCCAATCCAACGATTGCCACGTTGAGCATAAGATATGATGCTAGTGTTATTTCAAGAGCTTTTAACGAAATGAGCTTCTGAAGAGCGGGATTATCTTCCACATATTGATAAATTTCCCATCCAATGATTCCACCTAAGTCAAGCATTGAGTTAGCATCGATCGGATTTTCAACTTCAACATAAACTAATGTAACAATTCCATTTATTGCGGCTAATGGCATTGTTCCTAGGAATACTACAATGAGTAATGAAGCAAGGCGTTTGAAGAAACCAGGTTTATCAGGGTCAATCGCAGTTCTCTTCCCTATCAATGTACGCCATTTGTTGATTATCAGAGTATTCCAAGAGGCACCCATAATTCTGCCGTAAGCCAGAATAGTGGGGCCCATGAATGCAAGAAGGGCAAACCCAATCCAACGTCCAAATATTTCATCGTCAGTTCCACCTCCCGATTTTTGGTAGCCTATAAAAAGAACAAAACCGGTTGCAGTTAATACCATAATTATAGTAGCGAAAGATCCGTATAATGTCTTGAATGTGGATAGATTGCCTGCTTCAGATGTTTGTCTAGATAATTGGGCATAAAGCGTCACGAAGGGTGAGATGATTATTGGGTAAGCAACTAAAATTAGCATCATATAGATAACCGGTTCATAGAATGTTGATGGTTCAATGAGTAATTCACAGACAATTAGCAGAATACCTGTCATTGCCAATAAGTAAGCTAGTGAACCAACTGCAACTCTAGGTGCATTCAGTAATTTCATTACTTCGCTGCGATTTTTACTCAATCGATGAACTTCATACAATCCATCATCGACTTCAAAAGCGACCTGCAAATTAGACAGAGAAAGAGGGAGTAACCAGCGCCACAACAACAATCCAACCATTATTGAAATCGCTAATGGGGCTAGTAAACTAGGGTCAAAAGTACCTGCGCTCACAATTGTCGGCGCCGCACTTACAAGAGGTAGAAATAAGGTCGTCAGAATGAAGGAAACCAATGAGAAAGACACGGTGGTCCCTATGCTTCGACCTCCAGCCATAACATGGTCTGCGGGGTCTCAGTTCTAATCGGTTGTGCCGTTCAGGGTCCTAAGACCCTGAGTGTTTCAGTTCATGAGATTGGATAGAATCAACTGCTGGATAGGAATCTTTCAATTCTATCAAATGCGTCTTCCAATACCTCAATATCAGGTAAGTAAACCATTCTTACGAAGCCTTTCCCGAATTCTGGGCTGAACCCAGAACCGTGAACCATGAGCACTTTTTCTTGATGCAATAAGTCGAGGACAAATTGCTTGTCATCTTGTTTCCATCGTGGATGTGTTAATTCAATGAATAAGTAAAACGCACCACCTGGAGTCTGAGCACGTAAACCTTCTATAGATGAAATACGTTGCATACAATAGTCTCTCTGTTGCAATAATTTCTGTCGATATGAATCCATCCAACCATCATCTGATGAAAGTCCAGCAAGGTAACCCATTTGAGCAGGTGTTGAGGCACAAAGACGAGAGCGTAAGAGCCTCTCAATTCCGTCTCTTATCAATGACAATCTATTGGCTGGGTCGTAGAACGCCATGTATCCAATTCTCCAACCAGGGGCATAGTAGACTTTGCTTACACCATTCATCGTCAGCACTGGGACAGAACTTCCTGCTGACGTAGCTGCACCTGCCATCGAGATATGGTTACCCTCAAAATTCAAACCGTCGTATATCTCGTCAGCAATAATAATGCAATTTGGCCATTCTGATGCAATCTCTAAAATACCTGAAATAATCCTTTCATCTGCAATACCGCCGGTTGGATTATTCGGGTTAATTAGCACAATCAGTCGGACTGAATCGTCCATTTTTGACCGGATATCATCAAGGTCTGGATACCATCCATTCTGTGAATCCATTCGATATTCAACTGTACTACCCCCAAATAGAGGTGGATATGTCATGTATGGCGGGTAGTGGGGACCAGGTGAGAGTACTTTGTCGCCTTCTTGAAGGACTGCAGCAAACACGATTTGTAAAGCTTCAGTTACTCCATGGCAAACATAAACATCGTCTTCTGTACATTCCCAACCCTTGTTTTGCTCGCTAGTTGCTATTCCTTGGCGCAGTAAAGGAATCCCATATGAGTGGGAATAGCCATTTTCTTGTCGTTCTAATGACTCTTGAAATGCTTTTATCATGTGGGTAGGGGTAGGTAGACCTGGATATGCTAGCGGGTCTCCGATGTTCAGTTTTAGAATCTTATGACCTTGTTTTTCAAGTTCTGTTGCGGGCACAACAACATCCCGAATTGCATATTCAATCTGGGCTGCTCTTTTGGCTACTGGGATTGGATCCATATCGTTTCCTCATTCAGTCTCAGACGGGGGTTATTTGTCACATTGTCGCTTGGTTGATTTCAGCCATTTTACAAATTTCATCAAAGTATTTCTGTGGTACTGGTTGAACACTTAGGCGTTGGCCCTTCTGTAATAATGGCATTCCTTCTAATTTTGGATTTTGTTTCAGGTCAGGTAGACCAAGGGTTTGCTTAAAACCGATTATTGGTTCAATATCAACCATACACCAACGTGGGTTATCGGCAGATGACTTAGGGTCAAAATAATTTGATTTCTCATCATGAGCAGTGAAGTCAGTATATCCTTCCTTACAAACTCGCGCAACTCCAGCTATGTGTGGGGGTTTGCAGTTTGAATGATAAAATAGAACTAGGTCGCCAATCTTCATACTATCTCGCATGAAATTACGAGCCTGATAATTTCTTACACCATCCCAGTGGGTTTCCCCATCCTTGACTAATTGTCCCCACGGGTAGACATCGGGCTCACTTTTCATCAACCAATAGTTCACCATTGTTTACTCGTGAGGGGTTTGGGTCTATGGCCTACGCGATAGATTGTATTCACCACACGTCATGGTCTGTTCGGTGAGTTGGGGCGGCCAATACAACTTCCTCATCCTCTCCTTTTTCAATTAAGCGTGCAGCTCTAATCATTGAAGCAGAGCCTCCCACAAGTCCAACTCCACTTTTAATCATCAAAGAAAAAATTGCTGGTAACAGCAACAATGCTGAAGAGGCAGCTACAATCAATAGAATGATGATAACTTTGACGAAGGGTTTCAGCGCCGGTATCGGAATGAAGAAAGCTGTCGCTAATCCAGCACAGGTTACCACTACTGCTTCAATCAATGACATTCCAGTGGTTGTACAGGCTTCTCTAACTGCCTCAATAGTACCTCCATTTTCCTTCACGCGATTGGCAATATGAATACTGAAATCAATCCCTACACCAACTAAAATTGAGCCAATCATGACCGTAACTAGTGAAAGGGTTACGTCCATCTGTTGCATCACTAACCATTGCATTGATACGGTAAACAATACTGGTATTGTAGTCAATAATGCATATCTAGGGTCTCTGAATACAATTGCTAGTGTGAACAGAGTTGCAGCCAATGCAAATCCAAGAGATGTCCATTGTGAACCGACAATTAAATCATTCACAGCGATTGTAACAGCGGCTACGCCGATAAGTTGTGAAGATGCGATTCCACCAGGATAATTCTGCTCTGCATAAATGTTGACTTCATCAACTGCGGCTTGAGTATCCTGAACATTCATGAAAGGCATATCAATGTAAATCAAACTCCTCTGGTACGTTTCGTTAATGAACAATTGACGTGTCTCTTGAGTTAGTGACGCATAAAAGACATCAAGTAAGAAAATCTGGACCCGTTTATTTGCGTCATCTTCTGTATTGAATGTTGTCAATACCCTCCAGAATGTCGCATCTTGTTCCTCTTCTCTGTCAAATATTACATGGCAGACTTCTTCACCGGTACCCGCAGGAAGTAAATTACAGAAGGGCATGATAGAAGTCCCAGATAAATTGACTGATACACCTACAGATTTCATAAGGAAAACGATGCTAACTGCGTTAGTTTTGTCAACCCGATCAGTCCTATTTTCCAACATTTCAATATCTTGTAGTTTAGCGAATGGGTCATCGTTTTCCGTTGAATCATCATCTCGATCCCCTGCAATCGCACCATGAATTAACAACATTCCAATTTGGCCAGCGTTGAATTCTTCGCTGTATTGTTTCATCTTCATAATAGGTGGTTGCCCTTGGGGTGCCATGTCTAGCAGGTCAATATTTTCTTCAACTTGCGGCCTAGCCCAAACAGCCGAAACTAGCATTAAAATAATGAAAACGCTAATGGTAGTTTTCGCCCAATTAATCGGTTGTTCAACTACGAATTCAATTATCTTAGGAGGGGGGTGACTTGGTTTTTTCAGATCTAATAACATTGTGAGGTTTGGTACCATCACCATAGTCAGTATATACACAATCACGATTCCACCTCCGAGTGCTATTCCAACAGTTTTAATCGGAGCCATCGGAGTAATAACCAGTGAAATGAATCCTATTACAGTTGTAATCGCAGACAATAATACTGCTTTTCCTGTTGATTGAATTGCTATGGCCATTTTATCTTGAGGTGTCCCAGACTCCTCCGCATATCTATTGGTGATGTGCAACCCATATGATACACCCAGCGCAAGTAATATCGGACCAACAATGATAACAGTCATAGTCACCTCATAGTCAAGATAACCAATAATTCCCAAAGTCCACCATACTGAGCACAAGGTAGGTAGGCCAGAAATAATGACTACCTTAATTCCTTGAATGATTCTTACTCTACCTGTTTGAATCAAATCAGAATGGAAGAGGAATAGGCCAAAGGCCACTGCAACGACACCCATTGGGAAAATTTGCCAAAACAGAACGAACGAATATTTTGTCACAGAATTAGTGATTGGTACAGGGCCTGTCAGGGTCATGGTAAGGCCTAGACATTGAGGTGCAGTACCATTTTGTCCATCAGGTCTATCCTCGCAAGCCGAGGTATCTTCATTCCAATTATTTTCAAATGAGGTCTGTTCAATCCAGCATTCTGTATACGTTATTATGTCAGTGTAAGCTTCAACCTCCCGCTGCCCCCCTGATTTACAGACATCGGGAATTTCTGATGCATGGAAACCAGTATCAACAACTCCTACGACTATTACCGCCCGATTTGGAAATCCTACTTTTGATAAGGCACCTGCCCCAACATCACGATAGAGTTTATCTTTAGCATTTGGTGGTAATTCTCCAATGATTTGGTTTACACGGTTTTGGTCATCTGGTATGCTGTATCCACCTAATGTGTCACCTAGGTCATCTATTTGGTCGTTGATTTGTTGTGAAAGGTTATCTCCACCGAGCGCATTCGTGACGAACGCCTTTGCAACTCGTGGTGCTGACGAATTTACCTCTTTAACGACGGTAGATATTGATAAAATATAGATAATTCCATCTTGGTCACCGCCATCTGAAACAACTTTGTTTAATTGTCGTTCTATATTGTCAAGTTGTTTGAGAATCTCAACATTTGTGACCCCTTGGTTTTCCGATTCAACATAGATAATCATCGCATTTGTTGTCCAATCTTCTTCTATTGTTGCTAAATCTTCCTTGACTGTTGAGCCTTCTGGGAGATAAACCTCCAAGTCACCATTGACATTTAATGAGGCTGTCCCGGTCCACTTGTCAAGAATACCAGAATGAAACAAAAAGAACATTGTGATTAATACACATAGTCCAACAGTAGGAGCTGGGAATCGAGTTAGAGAACCAAACACGGTCATTTTTCGGAGTTCTTTTTGAAGCCTCCTAGGCGCATCCATTATTGCTTCAATTGCAGATTCAGAATCAAAGTCACTGAGTTTACTTTTGACGATACTGGTGGTAGAACTTATTTTTCCAGTAAGTCCTGAAATGGGTTGTTTCTTGGGCACCCTTCCATCTCCGCCTTCTTTAGAGATGTCAGCCACCATACGGCGCTGCCAACACCCTCCTTTAATATCTCAGCCAAAAGTATACAGATTAGCATGATTGGATACCCCTCAAAATTTTCCGAATTGTTTAATCGTTGGATTTCAGAAGTTATAGTGAGGTCGTTTCATAAAGCGGTATCCTCATGAATGGTGACTTAACGCCCTTAGCCTGAGGATGCTTGCTGTTGACGTGTGAGAGGGCCTTGGTGGGATAATTAATGGCAGATCCGCGTATTACCGATAAGCGATGGACAATTGACTTAGAAAAGCGGATTCAAGAAGAACACTATGCCGACCAAGATGCATACAATACTCGCTATGGATTTAATCCCAAATCAGAAAAAGAACTCTTTGTGATTGATACACCCCCTCCTTATCCTAGTGGGACGTGGCATATTGGGGCTGTTGCTCAATATTCTATGATAGATGTGATTGCTAGAAGTCAGCGCTTGATGGGAAAAGAGGTATACTTTCCTTGGGGTGTAGATAGAAACGGAATCAACATTGAATTTACTGTTGAGAAAAATACAGGTAGAAAGATGAAAACTTACGACCGAGCAGAGTTCCTCAAATTATGTGAAGAAACTATCGAAGAATTCACTCAAGAAATGAGGGAAACCGCAAGTAGAGTTGGTTTATCTTGTGATTTTGCTAAAGAATACCTTACAGATTCTCCGGAATATCGTGCAGTCACACAGGCTATCTTCGTTGATTTATTTAAGCGGGGGGAAATTGTTGAAGATTTGCGTCCTAATATTTATGACCCGGTTGAAGGAACTACCATTGCAGATGCAGAAGTTGAGAGATTGCAGAGGATGACACAACTTGTTGATGTCAAGTGGACAACTGAAAGTGGGGAAGATATTGCAATCTCTACTACTCGTCCAGAATTAATTTGTGCCTGTGGAGTTGTAATAGTACACCCAGATGATGAAAGATATCTGAATCTTGTTGGTCAACAAGTTCACTTGCCTGTTGAAGTAAATGGGAGAGGAACTAGTGTTGAAATTAGAGCTCACCCCTCTGTTAAATCCGATTTTGGTTCCGGTGTTTTGATGGTTTGTTCATTCGGCGACCAGAATGATGTTACTGTTTTCAGGGAATTAGGATTGATCCCATTCCAAGCAATCGGCTTAGATGGCTGTATGACTGAAATCAGCGGACCATTGGTTGGAATGTCAGTTATTGAGGCACGCAAAACTGCAATTGACAGGCTTGAGGCTGATGGTAGAATTTTATCAGTGGAGGACCGTCAGCAAGAAGTTCCAGTTTCAGAGAGGGGGAAAAATCCGGTTGAAATTATTTTATTGAAGGAATGGTACATTCGTCAAACCCACAAACAGGAGAGGATTGCCGAATTAGCTGATGAAATCAATTTCACTCCTCCTCGCAACAAACAATTTCTCTTAGATTGGATGGAAAACATCTCAATTGATTGGCCAATTAGTAGGAGACGTTGGTATCATACTGAGATTCCTATTTGGTATTCAGAAGACAAACAGAAAGTCATTGTTCCACCAGTTGGTACCTATGTTCAACCTTGGCGAGAGCCCCCTCCTCCAAATTCAAGAGTATTAGATAGAGAAACCAAGGAAGACTTAGGTGATTGGTCTGAGATGAGGAAAAGCCTTGGTAAAATTCAAGGTGAAGAAAAAGTATTCGACACTTGGATGGATTCCTCTAATTCGAATCTTTTCGTTTCAGGATATCTTAATGATAACGACACATTTGAACGCGCATTCCCGACAGGTCTTCGTCCTCAAGGAAAAGAAATTGTCCGCACATGGCTGTATTACACTTTGTTGAAATCTGCACTGCTATTCGATAAACCGGGTTTCAAGAATGTTTGGATTGATGGATTAGGTATGGACCCCTGGGGACGAAAGATGTCGAAGTCATTAGGGAATGGAATTGACGCAAATTCAGTTTTAGAATGTGGAGCAGGTGGAAGGACCGGCTCATGGAAGGTCAAAGGTCCAAATAAAACGGTAAACCTGAAAGCCAACAAGATTGGATCAGAATGTTTCCGATTGTGGAAGGCTTGTGATGCACAGGTTGGTGATGACTTCCAAATCAATCCTGAAGAAATTGAGTCCAAGTATTACGGCGTGCTTACTAAATTATTCAACGTGGCTCGTTTTGCAAGCCAGTTTGAAGTCCCTGAAGATTTAGACACAGTCCCATCAGAATTGAGTATTTCAGAGCGTTGGATATTATCAGAATTCGCTGAGGTAAACCTAACAGTTAGAGACGCTTGGGGAAATATAGATATCTATACTGCGGCTCAATCTATCAAGAATTTTGGAACTGGTGTGTTCCCAAGTCATTGGCTTGAAATGGCAAAAACTAGGCTATACAATGGTGACACGGGGGCTGCCTGGACAGTTCATCGAATTGTACGTGATTTGCTGACGATGTTTAGCCCTATTTGCCCATTCCTTTGCCACCACCTTTCATCTACACTTTATGAAGAATCAGCAGTTGATGTTCGTAAATTCCCCAGTCTTCCGATTAGTGAATTAGGAAATGGAGATTTAGGCGATGGATTACGTCGATTAACTACAATAATTACAGATTTTAATTCAGATGTATGGGCTGCAAAGAACGAAGCTGGACTTGGTCGAGGGAAACCAATTTCTGGTATTGAGATCCCAGCAGAATTAGAGGAGTTTAGCAGTCATCTAATTACAATGCATAAACTCGAATAATCAAATTGATTAGGCAATAATTACGATTATAATTAAAAGATTTCAGGATTGATAATCGATTTTGGTTTCTTCCCATCAAAGAAATCATTGAGTAACGCGGCCATCTCTTCACCAATTCTTGTTTGAGCCTCAATGGTGGCTGCCCCAATATGCGGGGTACCATGGAAATTCCTATGGTGAATGATGGGGTTGTCTAAAGTAGGTTCTTTCTCAAACACATCAAGTGCTGCCGATGCGATAATGCCTGATTCTAATGCCTTCAACAAAGCCACTTCATCTACGATGCCACCACGGGCGCAATTTACAATATGATTGCCACAAGGTACTCCATCAATTCCTATTCCTGGCATCATTTCCAACCTTTTAGCATTGACTAAATGATGTGTTTCTTCAGTGAGGTTGCAGTGAATAGAGATGTGAGTGCACAATCGAAAAACCTCATCAATTTCATCGTGCAATTGACAATGTTGGTCTGCCGCTACTTCAGCAGGTAGGTATGGGTCATAGGTGTGGAGTGTCATCCCTAAGGCCCGGGCTGCTTGGCCCACGCCTTGTGCAATTCTACCAAAACCGATCAAACCCAATCTTTTACCAGATAATTCAGTTCCTCTGAGTTGCTTTTTGGCCCATTCACCAGCCCTGAGTGTTCGGTCTCCTGTGGTGATATGTCTAGCACACGCCAACAGATGACCAATTGTCAACTCAACAACTGCATGAGTTGAAGCGCCCGGTGTATTGCAAACCGCTATTCTACTACTGGTTGAAGCAGGAAGGTCAATATTATCAATTCCCACACCTGCTCTGCCTATAAGTTTCAGTTGGCCATTTCTGCCACTGGAATTATGTATGACTTCCCCTGTCATTTTCGTCGCACTTCGAATTACTACTGCATCAAAGGTTGACAAAGCACCGGCTGCTAATTCTTCTGCAGAATAGTGTTGCAACACAACTTCGTGCCCCATTTCTTCGAGATACTTTACGGCAATTTCATCCATCCCATCTGTTACAGCAATTCTCCCCATGGTTAGTGGGGGATACTCGGAATGAAATCAAGATTGCTAAAGAACTGTTAAAGTAATGAAAGCAAGATTTGATATTGGGGGTCCTTCGATTCGTAGTTTAGGGATGAACTATGGCCTTTGAATTACCGGACCTCGGATATGATTATGACTCACTAGAACCACACTTAGATGCGCTAACTATGGAGATACACCACAGCAAACATCACAATGCTTACACAAATAACCTAAATGCTGCTATTGCTGGTACTGAAATGGAAGGGAAGTCCATTGAAGACTTATTGGCAAACCACACAGATAGTCCTGCGGTTAGAAACAATGGTGGTGGGTTTTGGAATCATGCCCTATTTTGGAATCTAATGTCACCAAATGGTGGTGGGGAACCAACAGGTGCTATTGCAGATGCAATCAACTCAGCCTTCGGTTCCTTTGAACAAATGAAGGCAGAATTCAGCAATGCAGCAGTAACTCGTTTCGGCAGTGGTTGGGCGTGGTTATCAGTTTCTGCTGATGGAACTTTAGTAATCACATCTACACCTAATCAGGACAATCCTTTGATGGATGGTAGCGGGTCACCAGTTCTAGCTGTTGACGTTTGGGAACATGCATATTACAAGAAATTCGGACCTGCGCGTGCTGATTATCTCTCAGCATGGTGGAATGTTGTAAATTGGGATACCGTCAATGAATTATACCAATCTGCTCAACAATAATTGGTCAATTCGGAAAAGTATAGTACCCTAAAAATGGGTTGGTTTTCCCATCTATTGACCGACCGCTTCATGAAGTGATACAATGGGCCCCACTTTGTGAATTGGTCTGCGGATGACCCGAGCACCCTTGCAGTAGTCGTAATTCTACTAGTTTCACCTATCCTCTTAGTTGTCCCCACACAGAGATTATGGAAAAAACGCGTATTAAAATCAGATAAACACAAGAAATACAGAAAAATCGTAAATGGGATTCTGACTCACGGCTATCCATTGCAAATTTTCCGAGCATCTTTAGATAAGACCGCCCGTAGTTTTCAATTAGATGATAAGGAACAGGGATTGGTGGAAAGTGATATTCTATATCCACTTAACACAATGCATTTTCTTATTTTACCATCAATGATTTTATGGCCTTTGTTATCAATTTTCGCAGTTTTCTTGATATTGCCTCTTATCCCTCTACTTCGTTTAACTGAATGGATTATGATAGACAAAGGATTACTTGCTTGGATTGTAAAGGTGATTAAAAATTATACCAACTGGCAATTAATTGGAGTTCCTAAATTATCTAGAGATGCTCGCAAAGGTGATGTTTGGATACAGGCTTTACATCGTATGCCAACAACAGTATTCCTAGGTTTATTTGCATATTTGGTGGTACACTATCTCTCACTACCAGATATTTTTGCTTTGGGGCTAGCAGGAATTATCTATTTGTTATTAGCTTCACTCGCTATTATTACATCAGTTGCTATTGACGGAGAGTTGGCATTTGCTGATAATGCACAGAGAAGAATAATGCCACTCGAAGCAATTCTACAGGATTTGTTAACACCAATAGTTGGACTGGGTCTTCTTGTATTAATTGTCAGGCAAGTTTTCTTTACTATCACTTACCCGGGTGTAGGTTTACATGATCCTATTATTTTCGCCATCTCAATAATGGTTGTTCTTTACACTGCAACAATAGTTGGTGCATTGATTGAATGGGCGGCAGGGAGACGTGGGAAGATTATTCGTAATTCTTTCCATAAACGTTTGATTGATGATGAGAATCCTGAACTTTACTCTTTCACAAGGAATAAAGATGGTAGTCTGAATCTTCGTAAGATATGCATGCTTGAGGAATTCTTCGTAAATGGTCATCGTTTCCCCGAGCAGTCTCTAGAGGCATCAATTAGATTTGAAGATTTGATGGCATTGCCGTCTCTTGTTGAGGAAGGTGTCATAACTTTACCACCTAAAAAACCAGAAAGGAAGCCTGAGAAAATTGAGGTTAGTGAAGAATTACCTAATGAAGAAACCACTGAAGAAGAGTGATTTCTTTGAATATCAGCCAAAACTACTGCCACAACTACATTCCTTTGCGGCATTTGGATTCTCAATCTTGAATCCACCGCCCATCAAAGAATCTTGGAAATCAATTACAATACCAGCAAGTAAACTGCTATCAAAATCTGAAATCGCAATTGGAATCCCACTTATATCGTCAAATTGATGGCCCACTGGTTCAGGTTTATCACCAATCTGCATATCATATAGATATCCCGAACATCCACCTCGATGGACTGCAAGTGTGAGCACAACCTCTCCAGGTTCAGTGTTGAATATCTCGCGCAATTTGTTTACCGCAATATCGGTTAATATTACTTCAATAGGGACGATTTCATACTCTTCTGTAGCGCTTATATCAGAAAGGACCCCACCATCTACCGGACAATCCATATTACTTCCTACCGCTGATGGTTGATTAATTCATGTATTCAATTGGTCAAAAATAATGTCAATGTGACAGTGTTTGTCATCTTCATCGGTACATTGTCTTTCTACTGCCGCTGCCTTGACACCGAATTTAGTCTCAACAATACCTTCAAGGATTCCCTCATCTAAATGGCAGAAAGGTCCACCGAATTGGGGTGCATTTCCACAAGAACCAGCATCATGGATTCTAATTGATTGTGGTGGAATACCTATTATTTCCATTTCACCCATACCCATATCTGACCATTCTTTACGGAGATGTTCCCAGAACTCTTGGTCGGTTTGAGTCGAATCTTCTGTACTGGTAACTATTTCTTCACCGATTCTACGGCCAACAATTCGCATCAATTCTGAAACATCAATGCCAAGTAATTCTAATTCTGGTAAATTTGGTTGTGAGGTGAGGAATTTATCACCTTGACGAAGTACCGCATTTGTCCAATTTTCATTATCCGGGTGTTGATCCTCAATGTCGCGGGCAACGATTTCTTTGAACCTTCTATAGAAAGAACCTGCTCCAAGATTTATTTGTAAAGGCTCAGTATTTTCACCCAGTTCTACAAAAGTTCTAGCAGTTGACAAAGGGGTTGCGTTTTTCCAAGTAGCATTGATCAAATCAGTTTGTGCAGTTAGGAATTCAGGTGCTTCTATGACGAGGGCAGCGTCTTCTTTCCCGCGACCAACTGGGTTCGATTCCATTGATACATTTTGAACGGCAACATCACCGTCAACAATACATCCGTGCATTGAGACCGATTCACTATGTCTGATTTCAACCGCTGAATCTAACTGTTCATAGAATTTCAGAGTAGTTTTATCAAGACAGGCTAGCACTTTCACACTAACTCCTCTATTAGCTGCTTCGTTTGCAGCCTTCAGAGCACCTGTTTTAACAAGGTGTAGAATTCCGTATTTACCTAGAATTAGAAAAACGGTTGTCTCTGCATCATCAATAATCCGCTCCATTGCTGCTTGAATGTAACTGCGTTCTTTTACTACTGAAAAACTTGGTTCTTTCAAAGATGAAACATAGCCCATTGAAATAGCACTGTTTCCTTCGTTAAATTCATCATAATGGGCTTTAATACGCCTCAACTCCTGTTCTTCATGATTGATTAATTGTTGGAAAACTTCTGTAATCGTTAAACCAGTAAAGCGCATTGGTTTGTCCAATGTAGCCATAACTAGACCTCGTTCTTGTAATCGTTTTAGAGTATTATAGGAATCCATTCTACTGATTCCTATTTGCCTACCAACTTCACTCGCCTTAAGAGGTGTAGATGTCGATAATAATATTACGACATCCGCCTCTTTCTCTTCTAAACCAACATCAGTCAGCCGAGCGTGAAGGGGGGTGGCCACCTCTTCCATGATATTTGGCTGACATCCAACCGTTTTGAACCAATTGATGTATTAAGAATTCTTAACGAAGCATTAAGTTGTAGTGTAGATACAGCATATTGTGTCACAAGAGGCGACCAAGACAACCCCTGTCCAAGTTTGGTCAGAGGGCAAATTAAATACAAGTAAGGATTCTCTTGTTAGTGAGGCTGCTATTGAAATCGTCATTGAAATCAACGATATCCAGAAGAAACTAGGAATTTTATTACGAACCCCAGGAGATGATGCAGAATTAGTGACGGGATGGCTTTTAGGTGAGGCTATAATTCAATCTAATGCATCAATTCTAGAAATTGAATCATCACCTGAACGTATTGTAGTCACTATGGATTCTGACAACTTTAGTTTAAGTGATTTTCAAGAGCGTGAATTTCCAATAACATCTAGTTGTGGATTATGCGGCAGAGAAACACTTGATGGGTTAATTATTCCTAGCCGTTTAACCATCTCAGATGAACGTTGGGTTTCACCTACAGTCCTCGTTGAATTACCTTCGTTACTTACTGATTCTCAGGACCATTTCAAGACCACCGGTGGACTACATGCTTGTGCCCTTTTTGACTACTCTGGTAATCTGATATCTGTTAGGGAAGATGTGGGACGGCACAACGCTTTGGACAAATTAATAGGATCTAGATTGATGGCTGATAGCTTACCTGCTGAAAAGCAAATTCTTATGTTGTCAGGCAGAATTGGTTATGAGTTGATTCAGAAGGCAGCATTAGCTGGAATTCCAGTCATCGCCGGCCTTGGGGCACCTTCATCGATGGCCGTTGATGCGGCAAGGTCTGCAGGGCTTACATTAATTGGTTTTTTAAAATCCACCCGATTCAATGTATATACTGGCGGTTGGCGGGTTCTGTGAACGGAATTGTTAGTTTTGGCTAAAAGCATCAATTTGATTGAACTCTCTCCACGAACATTGACAAAGCCGAAGGCTTTAGGCGTGCTAACGCAAAGTACAATATTCCATATGAGGTGAATTAATGACTCCTGAAAAGAATGGTTGGAACCCTCAGCAACCAGGGCACATATTGCTTCATCAATTACGTTCTGAAATACAAGAAAAGGGTACATTATCAACGGACAGAATTGGTGAAATCGCCCTTCAATTTAGCACAACACCAGCCAAGGTTAAGGGTGCCATTGGTTACTACAGTGAGTTGACCCAAGAGAACCACACTGTGAGAGTTTGTATAGGCGAGTCATGTCGTTCAAGAGGGTCTCTAAACACCATTTCTATGCTTGAAAGTGAAGGTGAGGTAGTAGGGAAACTCCACTGTGCTGGCTTATGCCCTACTGGGGTTGCTGTGCTTTATGATGATGAAGCAAATAACTGTAAATCGCAAAGCGGAGACGGCTTGAATTTGTTCCTTAGTTGCGATAGTGCTTCTGTAGCACTTGGCTCAGAAGATATTGCTGAAGAAATTATTAAAAACAAATTTGACAATGTATCTTTGACTAGAACTGGAAGTAGGGGTTTGTATCACCTCGAACCAATGTTAGAAGTTGATATTGATGGTTTGAGGCATGCATTTGGCCCAATTGCTGCAAGTGATGTAACTAATGTTATGAGCGCTATTACTGATGGGAATCTACAATCCCACCCGCTTCATCTTGGTGAGATTGACAAGCATCCAGAAATGCTTAGCCAACAAAGATTCGCTATGGCTAGATTGGGCCTTTGTGAACCTAATGATTTACGATCTCAGCAGGAATTAGGTGCATATTTGGGATTAGGTAAAGCAGAATCAGCTGGCCCTGAATCAGTACTCGCTGCTTTGGAGTCTGCCGGGCTTCGTGGCCGAGGGGGTGCAGGATTCCCAACACATTTCAAGTGGGCCGCAGCAGCTCGTGAAAGTGACCCAACCAAACATGTTGTGGCAAATGCTGACGAAGGAGATGCAGGTACTTTCATTGATAGGATGATTATGGAAGGTGACCCCCACGCGCTGATTGAAGGCATGGTGATATGCGCACTTACAATTGGCGCCACCGATGGCTGGGTATACTTGCGAAGTGAATACCCTGATTCAAAGAAAACGCTGCAAGCCGCTATTGATTCGGCCAGAGAAGTTGGTATACTCGGTCCGAATTTTGATATCACTATCGCAGTTGGTGCAGGATCTTACGTCTGTGGCGAAGAAACAGCACTGCTTGAAAGTCTAGAAGGAAAGCGTGGTGAAGTGAGAGCACGCCCACCATATCCAGCCCAAGAAGGATTGTATGGGCATCCAACTATCGTCAATAATGTTCTAACTTTTTCACTTGTAGCCGCAATAATGAGGGAGGGTGCAGAAACTTACGGCGCCATTGGCACAGAGAAAAGTAAGGGCACTGTAGTTGCACAATTGGTAGGCAATACCCAGAAACCTACCTGCGTAGAGGTTCCTTTCGGTGGCACGGTCAAAGAGTTGTTTGACAATCATTCCTCACTTGAAGGTGTTACCGCAATTCAGGTCGGTGGACCCCTTGGTTCGGTTTTCAAAACTGAGGCATTAGCAAATATTGAACTTTCATTTGAAGGTTTAACCGACGCAGATGGAATATTAGGCCACGGTGGTTTTGTTTGTTATGGCTCTGATTTCGACCCACGCTCAGAAGTTATTGAATGGATGACATTTTTCCGCGACGAGAGTTGCGGAAAATGCACACCCTGTCGTATTGGCACCCAGAGGGCGCTAGAATTGTTGATAAGAATTGGTACAGATGATGAAAAACCAGGTGATAGGGAATTGCTAGATGACCTAGATGACGTGATGACTTCCACTTCTTTGTGTGCTTTGGGGGGTTTGGCGATGAACCCAGTACGTTCTTCAATGACCCTCTGGCCAGATGCTTTTGGAGGTGTGGGGGATGAATGATACCTTTTCTCTGTCAATAGACGGTCAAGATATGCAAGGCCACCAAGGTCAAACAGTAATGGAGGTTGCTAGGGAAAATGGCATTAGTATTCCTAGTCTGTGCGACTCTCCTCACTTGAAATCATTTGGCTCTTGCAGATTATGTATAATTGAAATTGATGGTCAAGCAGGAACTCCATCATCGTGTACAACACCTGCTCTAGAAGGGATGGATGTTCACACAACTTCAGAGAGGTTGTGGGATTTAAGGCGTGGGATTACTGAACTGTATGTAAGTGAACACCCACTTGACTGTTTAACATGCACAGCAAATGGTGATTGTGAGTTACAAGATATTGCTGGAGAAGTTGGTCTAAGAGACATTAGATTTGACAATACCCCTGATTGTGAGGATGTGCCTATTGACAGGTCAAATCCGTTCTTTTCATTTGATGCTAGCAAGTGTATTGTTTGTTCAAGATGTGTTCGTGCTTGCGACGATATACAGACCACCCATGCCTTGTCTATAGATGGCAGGGGTTTCTTCAGCAGAATTATTGCTGGAGCAGATGTTCCATTTATGGCATCGGATTGTGTATCATGTGGGGCTTGTGTCGATGAGTGCCCTGTAGGTGCTCTTGAAGATACAGTCGAGCGCTCTTTTGGCGTGCCTGATAAGTGGGTTCGTACAACTTGTGCGTTTTGTGGCGTAGGGTGTCAATTTGATGCTGGAACCAAAGGAGGTAAATTAGTCACTATGAAACCTGCAGCTGATTCTCCTGTTAATCAGGGACATTCTTGTGTTAAGGGAAGATTTGCATCTGCTTATGTCCACCATTCAGATAGACTAACAACTCCAATGCTCAGAGAATCTACAGAAGATGAATTTCGTGAAGCCAGTTGGGATGAAGCCTACTCTTTCATAGCAGAAAGATTGCAATCTACAAAGGAGCAACATGGTCCTGATTCAATTGGTATTATTACCTCTTCACGTTCAACGAATGAACTCAATTATCTAGGTTCGAAATTTATGAGAGCCGTAATAGGCACTAATAATGTAGATAATTGTGCTCGAGTTTGCCATTCTGCAACAGTAAAAGGAATGATGACAGTATTTGGAGCCGGTGCTGGAACCAATAGTCTGGCTGATATTGATGTCACAGATCTATTACTCGCATCTGGATGTAATCCAATACACGGCCATCCGGTCACAGGTTCACGAATTGGAAGGGCCCGCAAACGAGGGATGGGATTGATTGTTGCAGACCCTAAGGATACAGAATTTGCAAAAATGGCTGATATTCACTTGCAATTAAGACCGGGCACAAATGTCGCTTTGTTCCAAGGTATGGCACATGTAATTCTCAGAGATAAATTACAAGCAAGTGATGAATGGATGAATACTCGTACAGAAAATTTGGAACCATTCAAGGAAATGGTAAAAGTAATGACACCAAGTATTTGTGAACAGATAACCACTGTTCCTGCAGCCACAATTGAAGCAGCGGCGAGAATGTACGCCTCTGCTGCTTCAGCAATGTCTGTGCATGGATTAGGGATGACTGAGCATAGTTATGGTTCAGAAGGTGTGATGGCTCTGTCGAGTTTAGCACTATTAACAGGAAATGTGGGTAAGCCGGGAACGGGAATTAATCCGCTTCGAGGACAGAATAATGTACAGGGCTCTTGCGACATGGGCGCACTTCCACATGTCTTGACAAATTATCAATCTGTTTCTGATGACGAAGTTAGAGGATTATTCCAAGATACTTGGGGGGTTGAATTGGTTGCAGAACCCGGTTTAACATACCCTGAGATGATAGACAATTCATTAGAAGGAAAATTCCATGCTTTGTACATGATAGGTTCTGACATTGCTCATACCGATCCAGATAACACACGAGTTCAGGATGGGTTATCAAAACTTGATTTGCTCATCGTTCAGGATATCTTCCATTGTGAGTCAGCAAATTTCGCCCATGTTGTACTTCCAGCAGCATCTTTCTTGGAGTCTGATGGTACATACACCAATGGAGAAAGGCGAATTCAAAGGATTAGAAAAGCCATTGAACCACCAGGTCAAGCAAAGCAAGATTGGGTAATAATTTCTGAGTTAGCAGAATACATGGGCCATCCAATAATTCCCTCAAATAATGTCTCAGATATTTGGGATGAATTAGCAAGCTTGACACCTAACTTTAGGGGGATTTCTTATGCTAGGCTAGAAAGTGCCGAAGCGATACAATGGCCTGCACCAACTGTTGACCATCCCGGTACAGATGTGATGCACAAGGAGGAGTTCTCTCGCGGATTAGGTAATTTTTCAGCTCCTCAATTCGCAGAACCAAATGAACAAGCCTCAGATGATTATCCATTCATTTTAGTCACAGGCAGAAATCTATTCCACTACAACTCTGGAACTCAAACTAGACGGACAGGATTGAATGAATTTTACGATACTGATGTACTTGAAATGCACCCTAAAGATGCTTCAAGGCTCGGATTTTCAGACGGGGATGAAATCATGCTCGCAAGTCCTAGAAATAAAATAAAAATGATTCTTAAATTAAGTTTAGATGTTAGAGTTGGGAACCTATTTACAACATTCCACTTCCCTGAGGTAGGGGTTAACTCAGTTCTCAGTTCTTCTGCAGATTATCTAACCAAATGTCCTGAATACAAGGTGCAAGCAGTAGCAATATTACCTGCTTAGATTAACGATTCAATTAGTTAATTTCTCATCTTTGAGAGGCGTCTCATTTTCTTCTCTTGCTCCTTGAGAAGTAACTTGCACCGACGAATTTGTTCCTTTGCCATTTTAGCATGGTCGCCAGCCAGTGGGCTGACTCTCTTATCCGACATGCCTTGTTCAAAGCACTTTATTGCATCAGAGTAGCGTTCAACTTCTGCATAGGCTGTCCCCATGTTGTATAGGGTTGCACCAGTTACTCCAGCAGGGTTTACTCTCATTGCTTCGTGGTAGGCATCAATACAATCGCTAAATTTCTTAAGGTAGTAAAATGCATTTCCCCTAGCGTTGAGAATCCTCACTACCATTTCATCATCATTGACGAAAGTGGGTAACGCTCTGTCAAAACATGCAAGGGCTTCTTTGTACTTTTCATCTGTAAGAAGTGAGAGTCCTTTGTTGTACCACTGTACATCTTGATTGGAAATTGAACTACTATCAATTTTCCCCGATCCCAATATTGCAGGCGGAGGTGTGTTTGATGCAACGTCTAAAGCAGCCTTGGCCAAGTCAACTTCTGGGGATGCTTCAGTTTGTATTATTGGCTCTGGCTCTGGTGTGGTATCCAAAATTTCCTCAGCAGCAACAATCTCTTCAGATGTTTGATCTTCAGCATCATCGCTCGAATCTGTATCATCACTTGAATCGGATTGTGAATCCGTATCTCCCCACGGGTTATCTGCCCATGGGTCATCGGTAGCAACTTCTTCAGGTTCAGTTGATGTTTCTAGTTGTGGTGTATCTTCAATTTCTGGTTGTGGCTCCGGTTCTTGAACAGGTTCAGGTTCTTGTACTGGTTCAAGTTCAGGTTCAGAAGGAGTTGTGACAGATGGTTCGCTAACCTCTGGTGTTGGGCTGCTTTCCCCAGTTAGTGAAGCGATTTTCGCTCGGCATTTCTCTGCAGTTACTTGGTCCCCAGCCGCGATGAATGTTTTTCTCATTCCGGTCCATAAACCTGGATTATCGCGGTCAGTTTCAATCAGAGACCTCCATGCCTTCACTGCTTCAGGATATGAACCGGATAAGGTCATGGCTCTAGCACGTAGTTGGACATTTTCTGAAGACCCATTATCTGGTATGAACTTCAATGCTTCAGAGGCTAATTCGGGCCCTTCTGGTATTGTGGTTGGGATTTCCTTTGCCATTTCTAAGACTTCACCTTCACCCTCAGCAATAGCAATTAGAATTCCAGCGAAAGTTGGACCGCCATTGTGCTCAGGCTCATGTGAAAGTAGAGCCCTCCATGATTCAATCGCTAATGTTAGTGTTCCGTTTGCAGTATGAATTTCGGCTAATGCTGCCGACGCTTTGGTATAATCAGGTCGTAACCCCAAAGCGGCGTCAAAACATGTGATTGCGGTTTCTTCGTGGCCGTTTCGACGATGTAGTGCCCCGAGATTGTACCATGATGCAGCATCGGTATTATCTAAGTCAAGTGCGTAAGTAAATGCTTCTATCGAATTGTCTATGAGCGATAATCGAGCCATTGAGGCTGCAGCAACTCTCCATGCCCTTGGGTGTTGTGAGGCTTCGTTGTGAAGTAAATCCCTAAGGAGTTCTAATCCTTGTTCTGGTTGATTTTGCTTGATTAAATTGGCAGCATCTTCAACAATTGCATCTAAATCAAGTTCAGGTGCAATGTATGGCTGTTCGATAACCTCGGGTGCAGGCTCCGGTTCAACTGGTGCGACGGTAATTTCCTCTGCAGTAGCAGTTGGTACAACTCCAGTTTCAATAGTGGGAGATTCTTCTGCTGGCCCTTGGTTTGAAATCCGTGCTAAATCCGGGTGAGAGGGGAATGATTTCAAGGCTCTATGAGCAAAGGTAGCAGCCTCTGCAGTACTTCCTGTCCGGTCTAGTAGAACCGCTAGATTAGCAGCGGCTGGCCCATGGTCCGTTTGCATATCTAAACAAACTTTGAAGGCTTTCGCAGCTTCATCAACTTGGCCACTCATCTCATGAATCACACCTCTGTTGAACCATGCCATTGCATTACTTGGGTCAGATGCTATTACTCGATTGAAAATTTTCATTGCTTGATGTTCGCGTCCTTCAGAGACTAGTAATTCACCCTGTGTTATTAGTGATTCTAAATCTTCATTGTCTTCGTCAAAATCTTCTTGTTTAGCCTGTTGTGAGGTATCTCCTCCAATCTTATCTCTGACTTTATCGACAGCATCTGTTCCTGCTTGTTTAACAGTGGAGAAAACTGGTACAACATGGTCCCCGATTTTCTGAGTAGCTCTTTGTAGCGAACCGACTAAATCACCTTCAACAGATACTGCATCTCGAACTTCGGATTCTACTTTTTGGACGATTTCTGAAACCTTTTCCTTAACTTGAACTATTTTTGAAGGCACTCCGAATAGGTCACCTTGGCACGCTGGGCATACTGCCTCAAGCCCTTCTAATTGGTGTTCACAGTGAGGGCAATTATCATGTCCGTGTTCAGCCATACGTTCCACTCAGGCAGTGACCCGTTAGTGTCACGGATAAGTGTTCGCTGTTGTAGTATAGTAAATAATCAATAATTTCTAACCCATTTTTGTCTATCATCAATTGTTGATGAGAATAGATTAAATGAAAATCGCAGCCCCTATTGAATAGCAATTCTGTAGTATCAAACAATCAAACCCCGCCTGCTTCAACTAGTGATTCTAAGTGTTCAACTGAGCGTTTCGCTGCGGCAGCAACTTCTGAATCTTCATCTTGCATGGCATTTGCAAGTATTGGGACAACTGCAGGGAATGGATATCTGGCTAGTATTTCGACAGCTAATCTTCGGATTGATGCAGATTCATCTTTCGCAGCAATTAGAACCGCATCCATGGCATTCTCTCCTGAAAAATTTGAAAATTGCTTGAGTGCAGAATATCGCACTTCAAGATCATCATCAAGTAATCCCTGTTTTAGAAGTGGTATATCTGAAGGGTGTGAACTTCTTCCTATTGCTTGATGGGCAAATTTCCGAACTCCTGCGTCAGAATCTTGAATTGCTTCTTCAAGAATTTCGTTGGCGACTGAATCTTCTAATCGACCTAGAGCCGTGACACATCCCCGTCTCACAAGTGGGTTTTCATGACGGATGCCTTTGATTAAAGAATCAAAATGGCCAATCATCACAAGTGACGCAGTCGCTGCAGTATGGAGTTTATCTTCCGATAATATCTCTACCAAGGTTGGTGCGCCTTTGACATCTCCAATCATGCCTAAAGCCTCAATCATTTGGATTCTACTTTCATCATCATTACTTTTATCAGATGCTAATTCAGATAGTTTCCTAGTCGCTCTATATCCCAGTCTAAAAGCCATTTCCGGATCTTTTCCGGCTACAGCAACTCCTTCTTGAATGGTTTGATTAATACCGACAATTCTAATCACCGTTTGAACAATCATATAATCAATAGAGAGGAGAATAAACATCACGAGGTGACGCCCACCAGATGCGTCTAGTTTCACCCCGGAGATATGAACGCCATATACTTCTGACCAATCAAGGAACGAGCGGAATAATAGGTCAAGACCAAACAATCCCCAAGTTTTCCAGGTAGACCCTTCTGGTGCATCAAATAAATCGAACAATGAATGTGAACTTTGTAGTAACATTGGCACAAGTAGAAACATCTGCAATGCTGCTAAAGCAGCGGTAATCCTTAAATCTGGTAAATTATCAGGATTCGCATCGTCTAATTTTTTAGCAATTCTAGCCCGAAATGACTCATTTTGAGCCCAAGCTCTGCCAACTGCGAGAACGCCGATATATCCAATCCAAAGTACCACAAATCCGAAGATTTCTGGCGCATAAATTGCTATGAAGTAGATGACACTGTAAACTGAAATGAATAGAAAATGTCGTAGAATTGGGTTTACGATTGATACACCAAATATTTTTGCGTAACTCGCTAGGAATTCATCCAAGGTGTGAAAGAAGTGCTTTACCCTCTGCAATTCAATCCCTCAAAGATGCTACGCATCTTGTTTACCCTTTGATGGTTTCAGAGGAAAAAATAGTTTTACGGTCATTTACAAACCAAATAATTGTCACCACCCGTTAGCTTTCCTCAATTAACAATATTCGATTAGTCACAATATGTCGCCGTTCCAAAAAGAATGCTCAATATCATAAACATCTACCCCTGCCACAAACAAATATGCCGCCTGGCTGGTACATTCTGTTACTAGTCTGCGCTCTTTGCGGGGCTGGCGTGTGGTATCTATCAAATTTCACTCAAAAAGTTGAATGGCTCAGGTTGCTATCAGGTATTGGCATTTGTTCAATGTTGGCGTTAGTGATTTGGACATGGCAAATTACCTAGGTGGTCTGATGTCTGAAGTAAAGGGTAGTGGTGAAGATAGAGAATCTAGTTTAGTAGGCTCTTTCCCAATACGTGCTCCTGTTTGGTGGGGTAGGAGAGGAGATTCTCGTTCTCATCCCGAATTACCAGGTGTTTCAGGGAGATTCATCCTTTTATGTCATCCAAAATCATTCCGTAGGTTTGAAGGTATGTTAGCGAAATTATTACGAGCACCGAAAGATCTTCGTCGACCACTTGATGAGATGAATAGCCTTCTATGGGAATTGAGTAACGGCCACAGGACTTTTGAAGAAATAGTTGAAATCATGGATGAAACTTTTACTGAGCAAATCGCCCCTGCCCCAGAGCGAACCGAAGCGGCCTTACGATTACTTGGTGAACGTGGTTTTTTATTATTTTCTAAAACAGAATTTGAAGATGTTTGGCTTACAGGACCTGGTATCAATCCTAGTGGGGAGATTATTCAGATAAATGGAGTTGATACTTCACCCATTGATGGAGATAAAATTGAATAATCAATTTTTACTTCCACATCTACTACAAACTTGCTGTCCCTGTCTACATTGTGCATGGCTGTATATGCCACAATCAGGGCATTCAATCCATTGGTCCGTATGAGTTAATTTCCTGTCGCAGAAACCGCAATTTACTTGTGGTAAATTTTGTCCACCTTCTTTATCTAAGTCAATTATTTCCGTTTGTTCTTGTGGAATCGGTTCAGTTTCACCCTCGGAGTTTGGCGGTGAAAGGGTATCTAATGCAGATGCTGTATCGGGAAGATTATCCCCCTCTTCCTCACTGACAGTTTGTTCAGTCACACCCAAACTACCGAAGGCTAAATTCAGATTTTGTTGTTCATTTTGAGGTTGTGGCACAGGTTGTACCTGTTGGTGGGTTACTTGAGTTTGGTGGGATTGAACTTGTTGAGCGTAATCTGCTTGATTCTGATGTGCTTGATTTGCAGCAGCAACTCCAGCAATTTCATTTCCTTCTTCTCGGCGTAATTCAGCAATCTTATCTTCAGACCAGCCAGCTGCTCTATATTGTTCATCTGTAATACTACTCTGTTGAGGCATTACAGCAGGTGCGACTTGTTGAGGGATAATGGCACTGGGTTGTGAAACATGTCGTTGGACCGAAGCAACAGGTACATCTTCTTCATCGTCATATTCATCATCTTCATCAATAGTTTTTCTCCGTTTATTTATTGCAATAACCATCAAACTGACAAATAACAAGAAAACTAAACCGGCAACCCCAATCATGACTGGTAATTCTTGGTCAAGTTCTATCAATCCAAAAATTAGACCCCCTTCTTCATTTTTCTCTTCAATAATTGTTAGTTCGGCAATAGTATACCACAAAGTCTCATTTTCACTGGTAACTGATAGTTCTAATGGAACATAATTTGCTTTGTCTGGTGCGGTAAACTCACAATCCCAGCCAATATTCCGTCCAGAAGGGTCGTTAGTTGATGGGATAACCAAGTTCCATGCATATGTTGTTTGGTCTAAATTATTACATTTTACAGACCAAGCATCCCCCTCTGAAATGCTAAGTTGTAATTCTTCAGTAAATGAAGAATAACTAGTGACATTTACTTTGAATAGCATTCTTTGTCCTGGATTCAAATCAGATATTTGTGAAAGTGTATTTTCAAAGTTCAATTCTCTGTGAGAGGTGATTGTTAGAATTAGTGTCTCGTTGATGGTTTGTGGGTTACCTTGATTGTCGTCACTAGCTTCAAACACAATGGAAAAGATCACTCTAGTTCCAACTGGTAAATCTGAAGATACCGTAATCAACCATTGTAATTCTTTATTTTGTTGAGGTGGAAGACCCAAATCCATCCATTGGTTCAATTGAAGGCTTGTCCCACCATTTGAGAGAGTTGAAGTAATTCCAGGCAATAGTGTATTTGCAACTATTCGAATGCGCATCGCTCCATCTACAGCATTTCCGTCATTTAGTACTCCAAGTGTGACTAAATGTATGGAATCAGTTCTTACATCAAGGCTATTTGTACTCATTGAGAGAACTGGCTTTGTAACTCGATTAGTCCGAATTGAAAAAGAGTAACTATTGTCATCAGGATTCAAGTCGGTTCCATCACTTGGTACAACTGTTACGTCAATATCAATTTCGAGATTTGCTTCTTCCCCTCCAGGTGGAGTGAAAATAATTTGAACTTGAACGATGTGATTATTTTCGTAAGATGGAGATAGGGAAATAGGGCCGGTTAATTCAGTAGCCCCCACTTCTATATGATATTGCCAAGTGCTTGGGATCCCTTCTACAATTAGTATCGCATGCTCTGGTCCATTACCATTATTTTCAATCTCAAAAGTAGCTGAAGAAGATTCACCAGGGGTGACATTCGTTGGATTACCCAAGACTCTGAGGATGATGTCATGGAGCATAGTAACTCTGACCCCACCATAAGCAGTTGAAAGCGAAGTGGTGCCTGATGATGTACTAGTCACAATTGGAGTAAGAAGTGGTGCTGGGTCACCTGATTGTGCATTCGCAGGGGCAGTCAAGGTGATGAGAATCCTGCCACTTTCACCTGCTCTTACAACTAATGTAGTGGTTGCCGGAAGTGTTGCATTCCAACCCCGCATATTTGTCGTGTCTAGTGCGAAAGTAAAGGTATCCTGACTTGTTGCATTATTCCAGACAGTGAAAGGTATAATTACTGATTCAGTAGGTTCAACCCACCACCCATCAGGGGGGATGTCAACGGGGTTAACACTGACTTCAGAATTTGAAATCATAGATGCTGTCAAATTGACTCTAATTGTATCCGTCACAGAGTTATCTGCTTGACTTACTGCTGTAACATCAATTGAAGCAGTCTGCCCTGGCAAGGCCGTATTAGGAATGTCTGCTTGTAAAAGAACAATTGCTGAATTTCCTGGGGAAATTGTCACAGTAGGTGGTTGATTAAAAGAAATATCAAATGTCCAATTTCCCCATTGGACGACTGGGGTTGCATAAACTGCAAAGGTATCTGAACCGTCTCCAATATTGGATAGATTTATTGCAAATTCACAAGAACTACCAGGTAGGCAATAGTTACTGTGTTCAATAGGGTCCCAACTAGGAATATATTCTGGATCAACGAGTGTGTTCAAGGTCACACTAGCAGAGGTTGAAGGATGTAAGGTTGAACTGATAGTTGCAGTCGCTGTCTGGCTACCTACAGTTGCACTAGGTCCGGGCTTGATATGCGCTTCGAAATTGAAAGTTTCACCGGGTTCCACTTCAATTGTCATTGATGGTAAAATTGTTGAGCCAGACATGTGTACGAATTGGTAGTCCCAACCACTTGGTAATCCTGTAAGACTTGGCTGATAATAGTCAGTAATGTTTCCATCGTTTGTAATAGAAATAGGGTGTTCAGCCCAGTGCCCTCTCCTAGCGTGACCATCTACTCCATGAGAAATATTTACGCCAAATTCCTCGGGCCATGCCTTTTCATCATAGATGAGAACAATATCTTCAAGCCAGTACCCTTGGCCGTTATTAGAAGAATCGGAAATGAATCTAAACCTAAATTGGGACTGAGAATTTAATGTTGAAGTAGGAATATTGAATCCTGGGCGTGAAGTTCCCCCCGGCATATTGATTTCGTTCTGAATCAACCAATTTGTCCCATCTGTAAGGTCTCCATCTACAACTCCATCAAATGAGAATCCATTATTTACAGTATTTACCCAATTTCCAGAAGATGCTTGATACCATTCAATTCTAATTCCATCCCCAGACCCACCTGAGCCGGTGTAGAAAAATCCTATTTTTCCGTATGTGTTTGGGTTAGGGTGTGCATTAGAAAAGTCTAGCACCGGACTAGTTAGAGATCTATCCCAATTTGACCCATGCGTGCTACTAGTCCCACCACTTCCAACATGGAATGCAGAATTTGAAAGACTTACCTCGGTATCAACCTGCCAACCTGATGCGAAACTCCAACTTCCTGCGGTATCTGCATTGTCATATAATTGGCCAATTGCTAGTGGTCTAGAAAGAACATCGTTTGCTTTATTGTCATCATTTGCTACTAAAGTAGTGGCAATCATTGTATGGTTCCCACCATATCTTGATGCCCAATTGGTTGAAGTCGTAGTTGAACTACCTGCTCCAATAGAATTGACATTTAGTATCGAATTGAAAATTTCAAATCCACTGTACTCATTGTGAATCACGACTAATCTTAGAGTGAACGGACCAGATGCAGTGTTGCCATAATTTTGAATGGTGATTTGAATCCTTGAGGTAACATTGACCATACCATCAATGACGAATAGGCTAATTGGACGATTGAAACCACCTCCAGATGGGTCAGCACTGGAAAGTAATCGAAATCTAGTTTGGTCAGCTGAATTTGTGTAGGTGATATCGAATTTCGTAGGTTGTACATCAATTCCACTCGCTGCTTCAGTTTCCTGTACTAACCACAAAGGAGCAAGGCTAGTCATGCTCATTGCAAGCAAAAGGGCAACAGCAAGAAGTGCCGACCTGACTGAGGTGGATGACATGTTCCTCTCTTGCAAACCTTGTCTTGCTTATTTGAAGGCGCCGGTCTTTAGTAGGGGAATCGTAGATTCCCTCGTAAAGGATTATTCAGATTCTGAATCGTCATCACGAATTAAATTGATTCGTTGCTCGCGTTTGATACTTGCATAGTAAATTCCTAATGGCAATGCAAGCACCATCACAAAGCAAGTGAGGAGCGCAGTTAGAGACCAAACTGATTCAATAAATGGGTTTAATTGGAATTGGTAAACTGTCGTTAATTCATGAGTTACAACAGATTGCTGTATGACTACAGTAGAGTTATCTATAGCATTGTTTGAAGACAATTCAATTAACCAAGAAACAGTATGATTTGCCGTATCAACGATTTGCTCTGCCTCGGTTGTCGCAGTACTCAAATTAGTTGCTCTGATTGTACCTTGTCCGGATAGAGGAAGTTGGTCTGAGAGTAATCCCCGTAAACTAGCATCCCCGTTATTATCCACTGTGATAGAGTGAGTAAAAGCAAATTCACAGTGATTTTCAAGTTGGAAATTCGTATTACCTTGGATGCAATTGAAGTTGTCAGCGTCGTCGCTACCTAACATCGGGTGACTCCACCACATTTTACCTCCACTCGTAATGGTTAAGGTCGAGTCTTTTGGGGCACCTGTTAAAGTGAAATTCACCCAGGATATTGAACCTTCAGAGGTGGTACTCCAAGACAGTGAATTGGTATTTTGCTCAATCATTGTCAGAGTAAGGTTGTTTTCCTCTAAACTGGATTCGTGAATGTAATATTCAGAGTCTAGAGATGCGGAATACACAGAGTAACCCAAAACAAGAATTAGAGTCGTTGACAACCCTAGGAGAGTGCGCAATAGGTTTGGGTTGCGAGCCAGTGCTTTCTCCATTGGCTTGCCGACCTGCCCACCCTGTTTGAACTTGATGTAGCATGAGAAATCTGACGCCATGCGAAGCAGTCCCCCCCGTAGGGGGGACGATTGCGTTATATACGGACGGTCGGTCGGCGGACTGCTCAGGTGTTGCACATGACCACATTCCACGATGTTCCAACAAATTTGCTTTTGCCAGTATTGGCAGAAAGAATGCTTGCCCAAGATTCTATTTCTAGACCAGAATGGGCTCTTCATGTGAAGACTGGTGTTCATAGAGAAAGACCACCTACCCAAGATAACTGGTGGGAAATCCGGTCTGCAGCAGTGCTTCGAAAGGTAGCGATTCATTCCCCTATTGGAGTTAACCATCTTTCACAGATGTTTGGCGGTGCACGTGACAGAGGTAGCGCACCTAGTAGAGCAAAGTCAGGTTCACGACACATTACTCGTACTGTATTACAGCAATTAGAAGATGCAGGTCTTGTAGAGACTAAGAAAAATAATGCAGGTACAATCACTCTTGGCAGGGTTTTAACACCAGCAGGTCATAAATTAATCAATGAAGTTGCTCACGAAGTTAGACCAACAGCAGAAGAAGCTGCTCCAGGATTAACAAAGTACTGATTGGAAGAAGGTGGGGTAGGTGTCAGAGGCAATGTCAATTGATGACAGCGAACTTGAGAAGATTCGCGCTGCCCGTTTAGCCGAAGTTCAGAGTCAGATTGAAAGTCAGGCGGAACAACAGATGCAGGCTGAAGAACAACAGGCTTCAGCAGATGAAGAGGCAACAGCACTCAATGATGCAATGAGGCAAATTCTAACACCTGAATCTAGAGAGAGATTAGGGAGAGTTGAATTAACCCGCCCAGAAATTGCTCTTGGCGTTAAGCGCCACCTTGTAAATCTGCACAATGAAGGACGTTTACAGACTCCAGTTGATGACAGCACTTTGAAAGCCGTTCTTACACAACTAAATTCAAACCGTCGAGAATCGTCAATCAGAAGAATTTGAGGTGAAAATATGGCACGAAATAAACCAGCTCCAAAAAAGAAGCGCCTGAATAAGGTTACCAAAACAAATCGTAGGGTTCCTGTTTGGGTAATGCAGAGAACAGGCCGAAATTTCACCACTCACAATAAACGCCACCACTGGCGCAGGAGCAAGTTGCATAGGTGAAGATCATGGCAGATGCAAAATTATTCCACGGCAGTCGCCACTACACAGTCCCTCTCCGTGCGGCTTGGGCTTGTCCTCGAACAAAGAGAGCTAAAAGAGCAATTGAGGTACTAAAGAGATTTGTTCGCCGTCACATGAAGGTTCAAGATGATGAGAACATCTGGATTGACGAAGGCGTTAATCAAGAAATTTGGTCTCGAGGGATTCAAAAGCCCCCTCGCCGAGTACACATAGTTGTTGACCGAGTTGATGGTGACGATAGAATTCAAGTTCTACTTGATGAGGCAAAGTATTGAGGTGATTAATTGGGAAATATTAGGCCATCATTCATTAAAATTAGAGCAATTGCACTTTGCGAAGAATATCCTGACAAGTTCGGTGCAGATTTTGATACTAACAAGAAGTTGGTTGAAGAATACACGGACCTCGTGGGTGAGGACGGCAAACTTGTCAACAAGCGGATGCGAAATTGGATTGCGGGTTACATTACAACCTACAAACAGCGCCGCGTTGATTAATCAGAGGTGGGCGCTTGGTCGTCCAACCACTTGAGTTTATTTGGACGCATGAACCACCATTTGTACGTCATCCGTCACCTGAAGTGTTAGACGATTTTTTTAATTGGCTACGTGAACAAGGGGTGGCGAAAAGGAGTATTCCGATGCCAGAGCGAGAAACTGGTCAGTGGATTTTATTCATTTATCAACATGTAGATCGAGCGGCATTAGAAGCATGGATACCAAGTACACAGGAGGATTGAACATGGGAATGAATTTGTCAATCCCTCTTCCAGAAAGGATGGCCGAAGTTTTTGTAGTTTTGATTGAACCAGAAATTCAAGGGAATGTGGGCGCAGTAGCTAGAGCAATGAGGAATTTTGGATTTGATAATCTAAGGTTAATTTCTAAATCAGGTTACGAATTTGAAGATGAAGCATTAGCTCGTTCAAAACATGCAAAAACCGTACTAGAAAATGCTGAAATATTTACAGATTGGGATTCTTGCATGAAAGATATCTCAATTGTTGTTGGTTCCTCCGGTAAGAGAGAATTAGGGGAGAAAATTGCTTTCAGACATTTTGTTATGCCTAACGAGGTCGCTCAACGTATCCACAATGTTGAGGGGAAAGTAGCACTGGTATTCGGACGTGAAGGTGTCGGCATATTGACAGAAGAATTACAGATGTGTGACATTCTTGTAACTATCCCAACCTGGGAAGGTTACCCAATTTTGAACCTCAGTCATGCGGTGACGATTCTTCTTTATGAGATGCACATGACATTGATTTCTACTCAATTAGGTCAACAAAAAGGATTGCCAAGAACTACAAGAAATTCACGTGTATTGGACCCAGAATTAAGAAGAATGATTCATTCACTTAGTGAAGAATTAGCAGAAGTTGTAAATGTCCAAGAGCATAAAAGACCTGGGATTGCCGAGACTCTTAAACGCGTATTGATGCGAAGTATGCCTTTAGATGATGAGGCACATAGAATTCTTGGTGTCATGAAACAATCTCGAGATGCGTTACAAGAAAAACATTCAGAAGATGAATAATTACGGTCGCCATGTGGCCCAAGATTTTGGTGTTTCCCTAACATGAAATGCCGCTAGTCGTAAAGAATTACCGTATGCCGTTTTTATGTGAGGTGATACTTGTTCGTAGGCCCATTTGGCTAAATTTTCAGCAGTTGGGATGAAAGGAACAACAACAGTCCTATGTTCATCACCCAATTCAGATAGGACTTTCCTAGCATCTTTATCAAGTTCATAGACAATAAAGGCGTGGTCTACAATATCATGAATCTGTTCAGTTAGAATATTTGAAATGTCTGAGAAATCAATTAGCATCCCCTCTTCAGATGTACCCGTTTCAGTTACAACATCTCCCTCAACCTCTGCTTCCCAACGGTACCGATGTCCATGAAAGTGTTTACATTTACTCTTATGATTAGGGACTCGATGGCCCGTATCAGTTTCTACCCAACGTCGAATGCTTGTAGTCATCACACGTCCTCCTCAAATGCAACACTGGCAGAATTAATGCAATAACGCTCGCCACCTTCATCATTAGGCCCGTCTTCAAATACGTGGCCTAAATGAGCATCACATGAACCACATCTTACCTCTACCCTTACACTACCTCTTGTTAGGTCAGGTAATCGTTTGATACCTGCATTAGGGTCTTCGTGGTGGAATGATGGCCACCCACATCCAGAATCATATTTCATCTTAGAAGTGAACAAAAGGTGGCCGCAGCATACACAGAAATAATCACCATCTCTTTTTTCATCCCAGTAGAGACCAGTGAAGGCAGGCTCTGTACCAGATTCTTGTGTCACATGGTACTGAAGGTCAGTCAATTTTGATTTAAGGTCTGAATTATTGGTATTTTCATCCTTGTTCATGTACTCATCTCCTTGTATTTCGTCTCAATAGATAAGGCATTTCGAAGAACATCTTCCCAGGGCTTGACATATTGTACTGGGTCATTTCTGCCGATGGCATGAAACGCTAGAATTCGTTCTACATCAGAGCCTGAAGTTCCCGACGAGCGTCCGAAATTATCTGGATTGTAAGATGTAATTGTGTTAGCAAATACTATGTCAAAATCTAAGTTTAACTTGGAAATTGCTTGTTCAGCATCCCGAAGAATGGTTTCCTTATCACCTTCAATATAAGGTAAATAAAACGAAACTAATTCTGAATCCCAGTTCCCTATTTCAAATGCATCGCCTAAAGCAGAATAGAACTCTGGCCTACAATCAGGATAGATGGCGTGATCCCCAGAATGAACCCCAAGAGCAATTTTAACATTTACATTATTCTTAATCGCTATAGAGAGAGCGTGTCCATATAAAATTGAAGCAAAAATAGCATTACGATTAGGTACGACAGTCTGCTTCATTTGTTGTTCTTCATAATGTCCTTCAGGAACTTCAATACAGTCATCAGTAAGGGCAGAATGGAATGAAGACATTGCTGATGTCAAGTCAATAACTTGATGGTGGACATGGTACCCATTTTGTGAAAGATAACTAAGATTGGCTTGTGCTCTCTCAACTTCAATCTTATGTTTTTGTCCATAATTATAGGAGATTGCATGGATTTCGTAATCATCAGCTAGGAGTCTAATTAACAAAGATGTCGAATCCATGCCGCCACTTAGTGCCATAACAGCTACTTTCCCAGCCATTAGTCCACCCCCATCCATTTGTGTGTTTGGAGACTAAGATTCCATCCTGGATTATTCCTAACCATGTCAAATGTTGATAGGAAATTTTTACCATTCCATCCCACATCTTTGTTTTCATCATAACAGGGTTGCAAAAAATGATGAGTAAATCCATCGACTAATTCGTCGTACATGTCTAATGTTTGCCCGACCCAAACTACTTTGAGTTCATCTCCCATTCTTTGTCTAATCTTAACAGAACTATACAATTGGTCTTTAGGGGAAACACAAATCCAGTCGATTATATCTTGTGGAATCTCAATAGTGCCATTAGTCTCTATGGCTAACTCATATCCCATAGGCCTAAGAATTTTTGAAAGAGTGGTTAAATCTTGAAGGGCAGGCTCTCCTCCTGTTAGCACTATACGGTTACAATCCCAGGGTGCCATTTCTCTAATGATTCTACGCAGAGTCATATTTTCCCATTCATCAAAGGATGTATCACACCATTCACAAGCTAAGTTACACCCACCAAAACGAATGAATATTGATGGAATACCTGTGTGGTAGCCTTCACCTTGTACAGAATAAAACATCTCAACAATTGGGAATTGTTGGTCTAAAGGGTCGTTTGGAACTGGAACCTTATCAGGTATTATTGACTCATCAATAATTGGTACTAACGGAAGGGCAATTAATCTTGGAGTTTCATCTTCCATTTCATTCCCTCATTGTTTTATGTCATTTATTAATAATTTAATTAGATAATGGCGCACTTCGAATGAGTTGCATCAATTCAGTACGTGCTTCGGATTTGTCAAAGAAAACTCCCCGCATTTGTGAGGTAGTCATTACTGAATTCTGTTTCTTAACTCCACGGCATTGCATACATCCGTGTGATGCCTCAAGTATTACTGCGCATCCAAGTGGTTTAAGGTAGGATTCTAAGTCATCTGCAATTCCCTTGGTGATCCGTTCTTGGTTCTGTAAACGCCTAGCATGCATCTCAAGGATTCTTGCTAATTTACTGATACCAACTATTCTATCTGTAGGGATGTATGCGACATGCCCACGCCCATGGAATGGTTGTAAATGGTGTTCACAGGTGGAGTGAAATTCAATGTCACGAAGTAGTACGATACCATCGTAACCTTCAGCATTAAAAGTTGCATCTAAGACATCGGCGGGGTTTTCTGAGTATCCTTTGAATAATTCCGAAAAGGATTCAATTACCCGTTCTGATGTTCTTGTTAACCCCTCTCTAAGTTCACCATTAGCACCCTCAATGTAACGAATAATCGTATCAACTGCTGCTTCAGCTTGGATTCGTTCTACCATTCTATTTACCCCCAATCCTTCCATGTCTAGTATCAATTGAGTCTAATTGGTCTAGTAATTTCCTGCACGCAGTTCTCACTGCATCAGCAACGCTGACGAACTTCTTGTCGTCACCAACGTGGACTCTTAAATCTTCAAGTAATTCATTCGGCATGTCAAGACTAATTTTTGGCATTAGTTTTTGGGAGTGGCACCCGCTCTTAAGTATTCGTATGGTAATACTACAAGAATACTGTAGGAATACTGTCTAACTGATACTTTCTACTAAATCTTCTCTCTGGAATTGTCTAGCGGCCCAAGTTACCGCAACAAATGCGTAGAATAGTGATGAACTTAGCCATAATGCGATATGACTCAAATCAGTAACATTGAGAAGAGCTTCTCTCATTGCTAAACATACGTTAAAAATTGGAGCAACAAACCACCACCATTCAATTCCTTCTAGATTTACAAATTGTGCAAACATTGCTGGTACAATGAATGCGATGACTATTGGACCAAGTACAGTCCCCGCTTCCTTCACAGAGTGGGCTCGTACAGCCAATGCTAATTCAACAGCTACGACAAATACTGCAAATAACAGTACTGATAGTAACAAACTTGCCATTGACCAAATTGAAAGAGTTGGCATTCCAAAAATGTCTGATGGGATCAGGAATGCGACTGCGAAGAGCAATCCGGCTAATTGGAATAATACACTAGTTCCTGCTACAACACCTACTGCAACCCACTTGCCGTACAGTAACTCTACTCGATTCGCTGGAGTACACAAAAGGGCCTCCATGGTCCCTCTTTCACGTTCGCCTGCAGTAAGGTCTATTGATGGTTGAATCGCTGAAGTAGCAGTCCAGATAGCGACTATCATCGGAATGAACATAGATAGTGCAAAACCAGCAGATTGTGCTGATGTTGCTACATTAGCTTTGGAACTATCACCATCCCAATGAATGGGGTCTAGTGCTTCTTCTTTTGTAAGATTGACATCTGCAAGCGTTAGACCAATAATTTCTTGTTCCCAATCAAAAATAACTTCTCTCATTCGACTGTTTCCTTCTGATGAAAGTTCGGATGTTGCATCGTAAAGGATTGCATAATTCCAAGACTCCGAAGAATTTGTTTCAGTCTGTTGTAATCGTAAAATGACGTGTGGGTCGCCTTCCCTTAACCTGCTTGCATCTGAGCCACTGACAGAAAGATTAGCTAGTTCAGAGTCTAGGTTTACGACTGTGTAATTTAGATTATTGTCAATGAAAGGTTGAATCAATTGCTCTGGTACTTCATCTCCTTCAGCAATTTGAATCTCTAGATTGAGGTCATAATAATCCAACTCAGACATTTCACCTTGTAGGAAAATAGGTAATGCGATAAAAAAAAGCGGGAAAATGAGTAGTGGAATCAATACTAGTGCTACTAGAGTTCGCCAATCTCTGATAAAGTCAAGCAATTCTTTACTTGCAACGGTCCAAACTCTGGATAAACCATTACGCATTTACTCGCCTCCATTTTGGGGTGATTTAGTTGAAGGTGGTTGTTTTCTTCCTGCGGTCAAGCGTGACCAAAATTGTTGAAATTTGGATGCCGGCTCAGGAGTTTCAACTTCTCTACTTTCATCCTGCGTGAGTTCAACGAAAGCATCTTCGAGAGAATCTGTACCAGTATCTTCCATTAATTTCGTTGGGCTTCCATCAGCCCTCAATGTACCATTGTGAATAATTACGATGCGATCGCATACTTGTTGCGCCTCGTTTAGTTGGTGTGTACTGTAAATTACTGTTCGGCCCTCGTCTCCTAGTTTTCTGACTAGGTCGCGAACTCTTCGGGCTGAAGTAACATCTAGACCACCTGTTGGTTCGTCTAGCAGCAGAATATCAGGGTCATGCGATAAAGCCCTGAGTAAGGCTGTTTTCTGACGCATCCCTCTAGAGAAACCCCGGGTCTGCCGTTGTAAATCACCTTCCATTTCAAGCGCTTTGGCTAATCTTAGTGTTCTATTCCATGCTTGTTTATCATCAATATTGTTCAATCTTGAATGATAGCGGATGTTCTCCCATGCTGTAAGGCGAGCGTAAAGTCCAGTGGATTCTGGAACAACCCCAAGATTACTTCTAACTTTGTGAATAGGATGCTCAATACCGCCATCATCAACAAACACTACGTGTCCATCGCTTGGTTTGTATAAACCACATAGAAGTCTGAGTAGTGTTGTTTTACCCGCCCCATTGCCACCTACTAAACCTACAATATCCCCTTTGTGCAGGTCTAGTGTAATTGTTTTCAGTGCTTCAACATCACCGAAGTTCTTTGACACTCCACGAACAGAAAGTAAGGTTCGAGTCATGCGACCATTCTCTAGCGGCGGGCTGCCACACTTGGGCCTAGGGTTGGGTGTGCTTCATCAATTCTCCCTGCACGTTCATGGAGTTGACGAAGATGGTCATTTACCTCATCAGAAGATACACCTAATTCCATTAGGTTTGCTAGCATTGAAAGCCCTCCCTCAACAGCGCCTGCATCCAAGTAAGAATCATTAGAAATTGTCCCATTTATTCGAAGGTTCTCCAAAGTTTTTTGAAGGAATTCAACCTCCTGTTGAACCATCTCTGTAGTTAGGTCGTTAGCGTTGATTAGGTGGTTGATACATGTTTGCATAGTTGGCCGACCCGCCATCCTGTTTTGACCGTTACTCTACGCGGTGTTGCTATTTCTCAACTAGTTCTACTAAGACACCGCCGGTGGACCGCGGATGGACAAAAGCAATTTTATTTCCCTCTGCACCGATTTGTGGTGTTTTATCAATCATATCTATTCCATTGGATTCTAAATGAGATATCATTTGAAGAATGTCATCAACTTCAAAAGCTAGTTGTTGTATTCCAGGTCCACGTTTGTTGATGAATTGGCCAATTGGTGTATTTTCACCTGTTGGTTCAAGCAATTCAATATTGGGTGCGGGTCCTTGAGAAGTGGAAAGAAAAAGGATATTGACCCCTTGTTCTTCATTTACTTCAATATCTTTAGAGGATATTAATCCTAGTAACTCCCAGAACTTTGCTCCTTGCTGTAAATCGTTGACAGCAATACCGATGTGGTCTAATCTGATACCTTTCATTATCTCACCTCATACTCCACTCGGTGCCATCCAAGTTCCGAATGCACCCTTGAGTGCATTCATTATTTCGCCGATGGTACATTCTGCTTTTACAGCATCTAAAATTACCTGCATTGTGTTGCCTCCATTCACAGCGGCGTTGTTGACATTTACCAATGCTAATGTTACTGATTCAGCATCTCTATTCGCACGAATATCGGATAGTAAATTGCATTGTGCTTCACCTAATGAAGGGTCTACAGTTTGGCCTTTCATGTCTGATTCTGCATCTGAATCTAGTGCATGATTAACTCCAACAATCAACAATTCGCCTTTGTCTTGAGCTACTTGCTCTGCCCAAGCAGATTCATGAAGATGGCGTTGTTGAAATCCACTTTCGATAGCGCTTAGCGCTCCACCGCATCTTTCGATTTCTTCAATCAACTTTTTAGATTGATTGAAGAGATTAGTTGTAAGCCCTTCAACATACCATGAACCACCTAATGGGTCTACAACATCAGCAATCCCAGTCTCATTAGCCAAAATTTGTTGAGTCCTTAAAGCGATGGTAGATGACTTGTCAGTAGGCAATCCTATTGCTTCATCAAAAGAATTTGTATGTAGTGATTGGGTACCACCTAGCACCGAAGAAAGGGCTTGATAAGATACACGAACGATATTATTGAGTGGTTGTTGTGCTGTAAGGGTGACTCCAGCGGTTTGAGTGTGGAAACGAAGGATAGAAGATTTGGGGTTGCTAGGAGAGAATCTTTCGTTCATTAGGTGGTACCATAGTTTCCTAGCGGCTCGAAATTTTGCCACTTCTTCAAAAAAGTCATTATGACAACCAAAGAAAAAGGATAATCTTGGTGCAAACTCATCAACATCTAATCCCGAATCGACCGCAGCCTGAACGTAAGCCAATGCGTTGGAGAGAGTAAAAGCGAGTTCTTCTACAGCAGTAGCTCCTGCCTCACGAATATGGTATCCTGAAATACTGATGGTATTCCAACGTGGAGTATTCTCCTTACACCAGTGCATTACGTCTGTAATCAATCTCAATGACTCAGTTGGAGGGAAAACATAAGTTCCTCTAGCAATGTATTCCTTCAGTATATCATTCTGTATTGTCCCTCTTAATTCTGTGATATCTGACCCTCTTTCCTCAGCGACTGCAACATACATTGCAAATAAAATAGATGCTGGGGCATTAATTGTCATTGAAGTAGAAACCGATGCCATGTCAATTCCATCAAATAATAATCTCATGTCATGAATGCTGTCAATAGCAACTCCTACCTTGCCTACCTCTCCAAAAGACATCTCATCGTCTGAATCTAATCCTAATTGGGTTGGTAGATCAAATGCTACGGAAAGTCCCGATTGTCCCTTTTGAAGAAGTGTTAGAAATCTTTTATTTGTCTCTTTTGCGGAACTAAAACCAGCATATTGACGCATAGTCCAAGGTTTTCCTCTATACATTGATTTGTGAATACCCCTAGTATAAGGTGGGCTACCTGGCTCACTATCTGGTTCACCCAACCCATAATCTTGGTTAGGAACATCAGGAATAGGGATGCCTGCACGGGTTTTGAAAATTTTCTTTTCGTCTCCCATAGGGCGGCCTCGCTCTCTCGCAGGGGCTGGTGAGGGTCATTATTTTTGGTTAATTTAGTGTTCATGTCCGCCTTCACCGTGAACATGTCCATGTTCCAATTCTTCTTCAGAGGCATCCCTGACATCAACAACTTCAACTTCAAATTTTAATGCGCGGCCAGATAGTGGGTGGTTAAAGTCACATTTTATTGTCGTATCTGTAATTCCTACAACACGGAATGGACCCATGGCAGACATTAATGTCATCCCTAATTCCATTTCTAAATCTTCAGGGAATTCTGCTGATGGTATATCCATCACTGCTTCATCTGTTTGTTCACCATATGCATCTTCAGCCATAAGAGTGAATTCTCGCTTTTCACCTACTTCTGCACCCATCATTTCCCTTTCAAATCCAGGGATCATGTTTTTATGGCCAACTAGGAACCCTAGAGGTTCCGCGTCATGACTTGAATCAAATTCTTCACCATCTTCAGGAAAAGTCCCGCGATAGTGTACCATTGCAACCTTATCGTTATCTATTGTTGTCATTCATCTCACTTTCCTATATCCTTTCAGGACTTTGATAATTCTCTCCGCAGTCTTATCAGAGATTATTTGTTCTTCTAATTTTTCTTCTACGAATTCTATTGCAGCATCAATACCTTTCCGCTCTCCTTTTGCCCAAGTAGAGCCAAGGAGGTTTGCTCTGTGTTCCTCATCAACGTTTTCTTCTTCCATAATTTCTCTAACATCAACTTTGAATTCCATGTATTTCCGGCGATTCAATTTTACAACCCTTTTTGAGGGTGCCGATGAGGCCCTAGTCTTACGTTTTTTTGCAATCATTTTACTACGCTTTTCGTAAGCTTTCTCACTCGCTGATTTAGTTTCTTTTAGGGTAATTCTAGCGGCTTCTGCCGCCAAAGAAATAGGGTCCTTGGCAGCAACGGTATCCCCTTCAATAATTAACCCAGAATCAGCGGCCAATGCCTTACTTTCTGCTATTAATCCGCTAACTCTAACTTCATCAGAGTCATTGCTTTCTCCAGATTCCTTTTTACCTCGTTTTTGGCGTAATCCAAGACTTCTGACTTTTCCAACAGCAACAGCCGGACCATCTACAGTATCTGATTTATCAATTTTTTTCTCCTCAGAAACATCTACCACTGGTTCAACCGGGGCAGGTTCTTCAACGATATCATCCTCAAGAATAACATCACCTGAATCAGGCTCTTTTTCTTCTTTCTCAAGAACAGGTTCAGAAGTAGTTTTTGGTTTTAAATGAGATTGTGGGATGGCGGGTTTTGAAGTCTGATCTTTAATTGCCGATGGCGCAGGCCCCAAGGTTGTAGGGGAACGATGAACTGGAGTGTTTTTTTGAGGTTCTCTAGACCTTTGGAAAGTTGGTTTTTTTTTCTTTTGGGCTGCGCCTGATTCGAATGGATTGAATGGTTTATTTTTCTTAGCAACCAAGTACTTGCCCCCTCTTCTGTGGTCCGGGCTACTGCCGACCCCTCATAACTCTTACAGTATTGATTAGTTAGGATTCAATTTCAATTAAGCCCAAGAAATAGGTGTTTCATCAGTCCTTAAAGCCTGATTAACTCCTGATGATTCAAATGGTATTCCTCCATCATTTAGAACTTGAAGTCTACCCAATGTTGCTATCATAGACCCATTATCTACGCAGAATTGAGGGGCTGGCGCATTGGATTTAGCGTCACGTTCTATAGCCATTATCTCAGCCATTTGCTTAATTCGATTATTACAAGCCACACCTCCACCTAACAGTAATTCTGTTTTTCCAGTATGAGCCATTGCCCGCTCAGCTACTTCAATACATGCGGCAAAAGCATGTTCTTGTAAACTCCAACAAACAGCACCTAATTCTGAACCTCTTTCAACCAATCGTGAGGCGGCCGTAAGCAGTCCCGAAAATGCCAAATCCATTCCGTGAACTGCATAAGGCAATGAGTAATCATCTAAATCCGCATCTATATTATCTGCTCTCCATTCGGTAGATAATTTCTCAATTTTAGGCCCTCCTGGAAAAGGTAATTCTTGGCCTCTGCCAAACTTGTCTAACATATTCCCAATACCAATATCTAGGGTTTCTCCAAGTACCCGATAACGGTCACCCATTCTAGCAATAACCTGGGTATTGCCTCCTGAAACATATAGTAAGACGGGGTCATCCATTTCGCACTGTTGACGGCCAATCTCAATATGGGCCACACAGTGATTCACGCCAACTAGAGGAACCTTCCACTTACTAGCTAGTGCTCTAGCCACACTAGCTCCTACCCTGAGACATGGCCCTAGTCCAGGTCCTTGGCTAAAGGCAATAGCAGAAACCGAATCAGGAGTAATTCCAGATTCTAAGAGTTGTTTTACTAATGTAGATGCTTTTTCAGCGTGATGATCTGCGGCTTCACGTGGATGAATACCTCCTTCATCCGGCCTATAAAATGCAGAAAATGAGGTTGAGGGTTCCCCTTTTTCATCAACACTTCCAATTGACAAGGTGTGGGCGGTAGATTCGATTCCTACCACTACGCCGTGTTCCATAGTACTCAACAAACATTGCGGGCAGGCCACATCATTTCAAGCCTGTAGTGTGTCCGGGGATACAATGCGGCGGCTTTTGCTGAATGTTGGACCTATTGCCCACCTGGCACCTAATGGGTTTGCAGGTCCTCTTGTAGGCGACAAAATGTATGATTTTGAGTTACTCGTTCATCCAAAAGGGATGGCTATATTATCATCAGATGAGAAGATTGAAAAAATTGCTCCTAGTGAAGAATTACAACATGAATTTTTCCATCAAAAGAAACTAGATTCTAGAGTGCCTACCATAGTTCAAAGGGGTGAAATAGAAGTGTGGGATTTATCTGGTAAAGCCGTAATACCTGGCCTAGTAGATGGCCACACTCATCTAGTTTGGACAGGGGACCGTTCGGGTGAAGTTGCATTACGTGAACAGGGGTATACTTACCAACAAATATCTGAAATGGGTGGCGGAATAAACAAAACAGTTGGTGAGACTAGACAAGCCTCACTCCAATCATTGTTGTTATCAGCTAGAGAGAGGTTAGCCAATGCAGAGAATTTTGGTACTACTTTCTTAGAAGCTAAGAGCGGCTATGGATTAACTACACAAGATGAATTGAAATTACTTAATGCGTCCAATCAGGTAAGTGATGATTTTCAGATCAAAACAACTTCAACTTGGTTAGGTGCACATTCGGTTCCTAAGGAATTGACACAGGCACAATATGTTGAAGAAATATTGTCAGAGCAGTTGCCAGAAGTAATAGAACAAGGGATTGCAACTTATGTTGATGTTTTTTGTGAAAATGGCTGGTTTACTATTGAAGAAACAGAAGACATCTGTAATGAAGCTAAATCTCAAGGACTCGAAATCAGATTACATGTTGATGAATTTTCAGATTGTGGTGGGGCTCAACTTGCGGCAGAATTAGGTGCATTAACCGCGGATCACGCAGGTTGGAGTACAGAAGATGCAAGAGATGCGTGTCACAAGTCAGGGGTAATCCAAGGATTCCTTCCTGCAACACCTCATGTTTTGGGGCTTGACCACTGGCCCCCGTTTCAACAATGCATCGATAATGAGTGGGCATGGTCCTTAGCAACAGACTTCAATCCTAATTGTCCAAGTCTTTCTCTGCCGCACATCTCAAGCCTAGCGATAGAACAATCTGGTATTCCATCAATCGCAGCACTAGTTGCAGCATCTCGCAATAGCGCTTGCTCATTACTTGAGGGGAGAGAAAACAAATTAGGTACAATCAGCGAAGGTGGACCTGCATCCCTTAACATTTTACATGATGATAATATTGAAGCATGGTGTAGTTCAGAATCAAACCTACCATTTGCTAAAACTTTGTCAAATGGAGGGTGGGTTAAACCATCTTTTTGATTATATGGTACAAGTATTTCTATACCTACTTATGGTGTTACTTCAAATATTTTGGGAAATCATTTTTTTTCCGCGATGTGTCATTTTACATTCTATCAATGAAGACACCAGAAAAGGCACACCCCGGAAGGGCGGATAAGGTGTATTATCAGTCCTTCAATAATTTGACCCACATGTAAGAATAACCTAGGGGAGTGAGCAGTGTAACGTTTACGGCCTAATTTGATGATTGGAGATTGAAAGAATTCATTATTTACCCTTTAGAGCCTAGGGGGTGAAGGTATCAATTTTAGATTCCTTTACCGTCAAGAATCTATTCAACCAAATATCGGTATCGCGCGGAGGATTCATATTTGCATCGCCATTGGAAAGGTCAGTTGCAATGGCGGAATACGAAGGCTTCTGTTTGAAGTGTAAGACTTATGGGCGTGTTCGGGATGGAAAACTCATCAAAATGAGTAATGGACGAACGAGGGTTGCCGGTCACTGTTCACAGGATGGTTGTACTGGCAAAATATCCAAGATCATCGGCTGAACTATCTGCAATCAAAAAAATCGGGCTCGTGGTCTAGGGGCTATGACGTCGCCTTGACATGGCGAAGATCGGCGGTTCAAATCCGCCCGGGCCCATTAGAACTGGAATACCAAACACTTGTGTTCCAGTTGAAAAATTTGGGTTACAATAAAGAATACTCAACTCTTAATTTACCTGCACCCTTTGACTTTACTTTGTTGATTTTAATCAGACCGATTTCCTTCGTGTTAGCTACATGGGTCCCGGCACATGGACAAATATCCCGACCTTCAATAGTAATAACTCGTAATTCCTGTACATTCTTGGGTAGTAAATCTAGATTGACTCTTACCAAAGGGTTAGAGGTTAGTTCTGAACGGTGCTCTTGGCTCATAGTAACAGGAATTCCCTGGTCTATTCCATCATTAACTACTTCTTGTAACAATTCTTTGTCGAATGCTGAACGGTCTTCAATCCCGATATCAATTCTTGTTTTTTCTAAACCTATTTGATTCCCTATTGTTCGGCCCGAAAAGAGTTCATCAGCGGCTGCTGATATTAGGTGTTGAGCAGTGTGCATTCTGCTCAAAACATTCCGCCTATTAATGTCTATAGAGGCAATAACGGGTGACCCTAATTTAATGCCATCACTTTCATTAGACCCTATATTATGAAGTAATTTTTTTCCCTTCTGTACATCTAGAATAACTGATGATCCACTTTCCATTTCTAAGGACCCATGGTCTGCTGGCTGGCCACCGCCGGATGGATAAAAGAAAGATTCTGATAGTTCTACCCAAGTGTCGCCATCAACCACTTCTGCAGAACAAATCGTTGATGAAAATGATTTCGGATTTGTTCCAGGATGTTGCATTAAATGTAATAAATCACTCATCTGTTTCGCCCCGGTCAATTGGACATGTACTCTTTTGAATGTGTAAAGGCCTATCGTCAGATATGAATGCAAAGTCGTTACTTGAATCAGACCAATTCTTTGTTGGGTCTGGGTGATCTTCTTCATCCTCAGTTACTGGAAGAGGTGAATTTGGGTTCAAGCTGTATAACGCTGGATTGAGGTCAGGCTTTTCAACTATTATCTGTTCAATTGGCGGTGGTTCTCTTTCACCTAATTCATCCAAATTATAATGGAATAAACCACATTCTGGACACCTTAACGCGTTGTCCTTTGTGAGGCATCCACAGTCAGGACATTGCACTAACCCATCAAATTCTGAAAGCGCGTCCACCATATCATCAATCCACGAATAGTGCATCAAATGGTACCCAGTACTCTTCCCCGGAATCATCGTCCTTGACTAATACTTCATCATCATCTTCATCAAATTCCATGATTTCACCTTTCCATTCTTCTCCCTCATGGTCAACACCAACCTTAGAACCAACTTCAATTTCAGCGTCATCGCCGTCCTCGTCGTCATCAGAGTCTTCATCATCCTCGTCCTCATCATCAGAGTCTTCATTATCCTCATCATCGTCATCAGAAGAGTCTTCTTCCCCATCGTCTGCGTCTGCATCTTTATCAGAAGCATCATCACTATCTTCTTCTTCAGAAGTAGATGTTTCATCAGATTCATCATCTTCTTCTGAATCGTCAGAAGTCTTTTTCTTTCGATACTCAACTTTCCAACCCTTTACGGTTGAACGGAACCAAATAGAGGTACCAATCAAAGCAACTAAAATTAAGACCAGAATTATATCAGGAATCCCCCATGACCCCTTCTCACTCCATGATGCAGCGTCACTTGGGGAGAAAATATTGAGTAAATTCAACTTAGTATGAGTAGCACACCATTCATTATCCGCTAGCCAGGAATTGCTACCTTCGTTACAAGAAAATATTGACGTAAAGAATCCATAAATATTGATTACAGTTAAAATTAAAGTTAATCCAACCAAACTCCAGCCAATTGGGAATATGTTTTCTTCGTTCCTCATTATCCAGATTTGTGCCTCTGTAGGACCTTCAGGTTTCTTCTTCTCATTGATTGTGTCCTTTACTGATTCTGGAGACTCAATACCATCTACGAATTCTATTAGGTCAATGTTTCCATCTTCATCCTCGTCAAGTGCTTCCATCAATTCGTTAATTTTTTCTTCATCAAAGGTGTCGCTAAAGTATTTTTCAACAGTATCTCTGAATTCTTTAGCAGAAATTCGCTTATCTTTGTTGGTATCAAATTCATTAAAACTAGATTTGATATTATCATCAGATTCTCTTACTAAGTTTGACAATTGGTCAATTAATGTTAACTCATCATCATCAGAATCATCATCTTCATCTGAATCATCTTCGTCTTCATCTTCATCAGACTCATCATCTTCATCTGAATCATCTTCGTCTTCATCATCGTCAGACTCATCATCATCATCAGAATCATCATCTTCGTCTTCATCATCGTCAGACCCATCATCGTCATCAGAATCATCATCTTCATCAGAATCATCATCATCTTCATCAGAATCCTCCTCTGCATCATCGGAACTTTCCTCGGGTTCATCTTCTGACGCAGTTGCGGTCTCTTCAGATTCATCTTCCTCACTAGTATCAAGGCCATCAAGCATTAGTGCGGAGCTTAATTCAGTTAAGGAAATCTTTGAGTCATTATCCAAATCTAATTGGTGTATGAAGCGTTCAATTTCAGTTTTGGGAAGAACTGCAATATCTGCTTTAATTAATCCCTCTTTAATCTCAAAACCAGACAGAACTCCATCCTCGTTGTAATCCCATTTACCGAATACATCTTTTACGGTTAATCCATCTGATTTCATCCAAGAACTTACAGATTGAAGCAAATCATCGAGTACAAATGCAATGGAACAATTTGGGCAAGATTTCGAATCTAGAGATACTATTGTTTTACAAGAACCACACTCCCCCATATTAACTTCTTTTACCCCCGAAAAAGACACTCCACACTTGGGGCAACTTTCTGAATCTGCCGGAATTTCTTCTTGACATGCACCACATTGAGCGGTGTCAATATACTCTGTTGATTCACCTTCTTCACTTGGCATTGCTCTCGCCTTCAAAGTTTCCAAACTCCCTGATGATATAATGGTTCATGAGATAATCTTGAAATTTTCGCTATCACTCCATAAATTGGTGGATACGCCGAAGGCGTCAATAACAGGTAGTGCAGAGTGTCCTATTGGGGAAGATGTCAGCCACATGGCCACCTGGTTCTTCGCGTGTATATGGTATCCAGTTGGATGACCCTAGGGAGGGTTACGTATGGTTACAACAGATGATCAATCCAAGTCGTACGGTATTGGTTTTATCACGCCTCGCACCAACAAGGTTATCTCGCTGGATTAATTTGAAATCTATCAGATTCCATTGGATTACAAGTCGGGAGGATAAATATGCACTAGATCCGGCCTTAGAGAAAATTAATCATTTCCTAAATTCCACTATTTCATCAGAAAGTGGCATCATTTGGCTTGATGCAGTTGAATACTTAGCAGATTTACATGGATTTGATTCATTAATCCATTTTGTCCAATCTATTGCAGATGAATTAGTGGATACGAATTGGACATTGGTTCTACCATATTCACCTCTAGCATTTGAATCGACAGAAGTTGCGAAGATTAGACGCGAAGCTCCAAATTTTGCAATCATTGAAGATACTATCACTGATGAAATTGCAGTTCCTATTTCTTCTACAGAGAGTACCGAAGACCCAACAATCGTGGTTGAGGAGACCAAAGGCGAAGGAGACATCGAAGAACAAATAGATGATAGCATAGCCATTGAGGTTGAGCCGGGATTTGTTGTTCTAAGTAGAATCCCAGAAAAAAGCCTGTCAAGAGCGATTCTCCAACGGCGTCTTGAGCAATGGAAACGAATGGGATTTGATGTTAGTGAGTTAGAACCAGTTATTCTTGTTGATGATAGAGTAATAAGATATCACCGATATTTTGCCTTCGAAGAAAAAGTTCGAAGGGCCACTGAATGTGACAGAAGAATTAGAGAATTGGAACAATTAGGATTTACTACATCTGCAACTAAACTTCATTTCCGTATTATGCAATTAACAGGGTTAGATGATGTTGAATCTGAGATTGAAAAATTACTGGCTGAAGCCAGGTAATTCTCAATTAATAGTGCCAATCTCATCTTCTACAGCTTTTAGCATTGAATCAGATTGTAGAATCTCAACCATGGTCTCATGGTCAGGGAATAAGGCTCTATCATCATCTAAGTGATCTATTTGTTGACGGATTAATTTATGAGCAATCGCAGTTCCTTTACCAGGTGTAGCACCTCGGATATCAATAGCTTGGGACGATGCAATCATTTCAATAGCTAACACACCAAAACAATTTTCCATTATTTGTCTAGTCTTTTGAGTTGTAGTCATTCCCATACTGACGAAGTCCTCTTGGTCAGCAGCCGCTGGAATACTTTGATTTGCAGCAGGGTGGGAAAGAATACGAGTTTCAGCGACAAGCGCGCAAGCAGTATACTGGGCTACCATCAAGCCTGAGTGTAATCCTGGTTGCTCAGTTAGAAATGGTGGTAAACCCCCAGAAAGAGCTGGGTTAGTTAAACGATTTAATCTTCTTTCAGAAAGAACAGCACCTATCGAAAGCCCTATTCCTACCATTTCCATTGGTAGTGCAACTGGAGTGCCTTGGAAATTTGCTCCTGTGATAACTCTCTCTTCGTCTACTAGGAATACAGGGTTATCCCCCACTCCATTTAACTCAATTTCAACTTGAGTTATTGCATATTTTATTGCATCTTTCAAAGAACCGATAACTTGCGGTGTTGATCTTAAGGAATATGCATCTTGAACTTTTTTCCCAGCCGATGCAAGAATCTGTGAATCAGCCGTTAATCGAAGTAAATTTTCAGCTGTTTGAATTGACCCCTCAAATCCACGTAATTCGTGAAGCCTATTGTCATAAGGAGTCATATTGACATTCAAGGCTTCAAGAGTCATTGCCGCAGAGATATCGTGGTATTTCAACCATCTAATTGCATCACATAATGTCAATGCCGCCATCGCAGTTAACATATTACTGCCGTTGATTATTGCTAATCCATCGCGTGCTTCTAGGGTTAGGGGTTCTAGGCCTGCTGATACCAAAGCCTCTGTAGATGACATTCTCTCACCTTGATAGAAGGCGTCACCTTCTCCCATCATTGTCATTGCAATTTGTGACATTGGTGAAAGGTCACCACACGCTCCGACACTGCCTTTGCTTGCTACAACAGGTGTTACTCCTTGATTGAGCATATCAATTAGTAATTGGGTCAGTTCAGCCCTACCACCTGAATTCCCATGGCAATGGACGTTAATTCGACCAAGCATTGCTCCACGAACCACATCAATTGGCATAGGTTCTCCAATTCCTGCAGCGTGAGAATATACCAAGAATTTTTGAAATGATTTGAGTTTGTCAGGAGATAAGACAACTTCACTAAATTCTCCTATGCCTGTAGTTACCCCATACATGACTTCATGCGCATCGATTTTCTTCTGTATCATCTTTCGACAATTGTGAATTCTTTGCCAGGCATCGTCACTAACAGAAACATTGACATTTTCCCTAGCAACCGATTCAACATCTGCAATAGACAGATGATTACCATCTAGGACTAAATCCATGTTGTTCCCGACTTCGGTTTTGGTAATAATTCTACTCAAAGGAATACTGTACAATTAATCTTTAAAGAATTTGGAAATTAAATCGTCATCCGCTATATTTGGTATGGTAATATCTAACTCTGAATCTGTTTCCATAGCCCTTTTTGCAGTAGTCAGTGCACCGGAATTTCGTGCCCATGCTCTTCTCGCAATTCCGTTATTTACATCCCAATTTAACATGGAATTCAACCTTATTGAAGCCTCCTTGGTTCCATCAAGGACAAGTCCGAAACCACCGTTGATGGCCTCGCCCCATCCAACCCCACCGCCATTGTGAAGGCTGACCCAAGTTGCTCCTCTGAACGAGTCTCCAACAAAATTCTGCACAGCCATGTCCGCGGAAAACATTGAGCCGTCTCGAATATTCGCGGTTTCGCGATATGGTGAATCTGTACCAGATACATCATGGTGGTCGCGTCCTAGTACGATAGGGGCCGAAATGTCACCACAAGAAATTGCTTTGTTGAATGCTTCTGCAATTCTTCTTCTACCCTTTTCATCAGCGTATAGAATTCTAGCTTGAGAGCCAACAACCATATTATTGGAATCGGCTTCTTCAATCCATTTGACATTATCCAGCATTTGCTGTTTAATATCATCAGGGCTATTTTTTGCCATATCTGAAAGAATTTCCTTAGCTATAGAATCAGTTTTAGCAAGATCTTCTGAGCGTCCAGATGTACAAACCCACCTGAATGGCCCGAAACCATAGTCAAAGCACATTGGACCCATTATATCCTCTACATAGGATGGATATCTAAACGATCCATCTGAATTTAGTATGTCTGCACCCGCTTTACTGGCTTCAAGTAAAAATGCATTACCATAATCCCAAAATTGCATACCATTAGAACACATTTTGTTAATTGCTGTAGCATGTCTACACAGAGTCTCTTGTACCATATTTTTGAATTTGGGAGGATTCTCTACCATCAGATTTTTTGCGTCTTCAAACTCAATTTGAATTGGATAATAACCACCTTGCCATGGATTGTGAAGTGATGTTTGGTCACTACCGAGGTCCACTTTAATTCCTCTTTCACAAAGTCTCTCCCATAGAGTTACGACATTGCCAACATATCCAATACTAATTGCAATACTATTTGATGCAGATTCTACCATTTTATCAATTGCAATATCAACGTCATGTACGACTTCATCAAGCCAACCCTGTGAATGTCGTTTGTTTGCCGCTGCAGGGTTGATTTCAGCAATAATACATGAGGCCCCAGCGATGACAGCAGCCTTCGCTTGAGCGCCACTCATACCACCTAAACCACTTGTGACGTAGGTTCTCCCCGAAATCCCATCATCTCCTGTTGTGTTGAGGTATTTTCGGCCAGCGTTGAGTAAGGTTATCGTAGTTCCATGGACTATACCCTGTGGGCCTATGTACATGTAAGAACCAGCAGTCATCTGTCCATATTGACTAACCCCAAGGGCGTTAAACTTTTCAAAATCGTCTTTGGATGAATAATTAGGAATTACCATTCCGTTTGTAATAACAACTCTTGGTGATTCTTCACTAGAAGGAAATAAACCTAAAGGATGGCCAGAGTACATTACTAAAGTCTGAGAAGTTGTCATCTGAGACAAATATTTCATTGTTAATCGATACTGAGCCCAATTTTGGAAAACGGAGCCATTACCACCGTAGGTAATCAATTCTTGAGGGAATTGTGCGACTTGATCATCAAGATTATTTTGTATCATTAGCATGATAGCGGCTGCTTGTTGGCACTTAGCTGGATATGCAGATATTGGATAAGCTTTGATTTTTATCTCACTTGGGCGATATCTGTACATGTAAATGCGGCCATAAGTCTCCAACTCGTTGGCAAATTCTGGCGCTAGGATATCGTGTTGTGAAACTGGGAAATAACGCAATGCGTTTTTCAAAGCTAATTGTTTCTCTTTTGGTGTTAGAACATCCCAACGATTGGGTGCATGGTCTACATTTTTGTTAAGACCTGGATGTTCAGGGAGGGTTCCGGGAATCCCTTCTAGAATGCTGTCACGAAGTACATCCCACTTACCCATGATTACTGTCGAGGCGAATGAATGATTTCAGTATTCCCGATGGTGTAGTCTAAGAACTAGGTCCGTTACAAGTGGATTCTAATGGGGTCAGGCGGTGAATGGTACCTTTCGGACTTAGCTAACGGAATAGAACGGAGTAGGATACTTTCAATTGCCACCGAAGTGAAAAAAATGAAGGCAGAAGGCAAACTAGTAACCGCTTTTACATTTGGGGACTTCTCACCTGAACAATTTGGAGTCCCCCAATCATTTACAGAAGAGTTGACTGCGGCTGTAAAACAAAATCAAACAAATTACCCCCCAGCGGCTGGACTTCCAGAATTGAGAGAGAGTTTGTCGAATTGGATGATTCACAAGTATGGACTTAATGTTGGTTCAGAAGGTATCATTGTTGGAAGTGGAGCTAGGCCGGTGCTGTTCGCTTCTTTCAAATTATTTCTAGAACCAGGTGAAGGACTCGCACACGGTGTTCCTGCGTGGAATAATCACTACTATGTTCACCTAAATTCCGCTATTGATATAGCAATACAAGGTGATTCAGAAAGTAGGTTTCTACCAACTGCAGATGGTATAAGAGCACGTATATCAGAGATTAGAGTATTAATTCTAAACTCTCCTCTCAATCCTACAGGAACATGTTTTACAGCTAATGAATTAGGAGAAATTTGTGATGTTGTGTTAGAAGAGAACGAAAAACGGCGCAAAGTCGGAAAGAAACCTGTAATGTTAGTCTATGACCAAGTCTACTCTACTATGACTGCGAAGGGGATTGAACATGTGCATCCTGTCCAAGTCAGGCCTGATATGTTTGAATTCACAATAACTCTTGATGCTATTTCTAAATCTCTAACTGCGACTGGATTAAGGCTAGGCTGGATGGCTTTACCTCCGAAACTCGCTGGCCCAGTAATTGCGCTAATTGGACACATGGGTTCGTGGCCAGCCCGACCTGTACAACAAGCTGCGGCCGTAACTTACTCAGATCCTATAAAATTAGAATCGTATTTTGAAGACCTTGATTCTAGAATTTCAGCAAGAATGGAAATCCTGTTTAAGAATTTTTCAAATATGAAAGATGCCGGATTTCCGGTTGATTTCATCCCACCACAAGGTGGGATATATCTTTCTACACGCTTTAATTTGTTCAGTGCGCTTGGAGTCAACACAAACGAAGAGATACGTCTGTGGCTACTAAATGAAGCGGGTATTGCAGTTATTCCTTTCCAAGCGTTTGGATTAGAAGAAGAGAGTGGGTGGTTCAGGATATCGATTGGTGCAGTTTCGGTTGAAGAGGTGTCTGAAGCGATGATTCGTTTAGAGAATGCTTTGAAAATAATCCATTAGAACATATTCACCAGTTCTTAAATCAGAGATTATTATTCTAGCCGAGAGTATACGGCTTTCATTACCGCGCGACTTACGTCTCTAGACATATTCCTAATTTCATCAACTTGTTTCAGTAATGGTTCAGACAAGCCGCTAGGTAATGAAATTGCATTAATGTGTACATTAAACAATGCTCCTTTGCAAGCAGCACTTGCCAATAGACTTGCAACTCCAACATCTGAAACAGCATTTGCATTCCCAGTGACTGCTAAGTCTTCGTGGCAAAGTAATAGTTGCAGTGCATCCTTAGCAGTTTTAAGCGGTACAAGTGCTGCTTCGTGCGTCGTTTCTTGAATTGCTAAGCTCCGAGCAACTTTTTGTTGTTCTGTATCTTTTGGTAATTTGAATGAATCCATTACTGAGACGAAAGAATCTGTATCATCATTAGCTAATTCAAACGCATCACGGATGAGGGGCGAAGCAATTAATTTTGCAGTTTCAGATGCCTGCCAACCCGATTTCCATTTCTCTCGCCCAATTGTGATATCAGCAACCATTACTGTAAGTGCAGCCGATTGAGAAAGTGCTACTGCTGCCGCCGAACCTCCACCCGGTGTTGGATTAGTTGATGCTAAAGCGTCAGAGAACTCTTGAAGAGTCATTTCTTCAAAGTTAGTCACATTAAACACCTGCCGCGTATTCAATGATACGTTGTTCAATTATGAAATCTCCTAATTGATCAAGTTGTAATCCTTGTATAGCATTTTGAATGAGTACAGATTCCTCATCATCATGACCTAAATAGTGTCGGCCAGAATCTAAAATTGCTTGTAATGGCACAAGTCCAACCAATTCACCAGCAGTTGTACAATTATCGGTTTCAGAAGCTAATTCCCTTATCGCATCTGTTACTTGATGTAGTCCGGTGATGGTGTAATCAAGTAAGTTCATAGAAACTTGAGCAGTACTCTCATCATACATCCACCCAGCACCCTGTAAATATTCAAAACGTCCAGGTATTCGTTCTACTTTGCCATCTTCACCAAGTATTTTCTCACCATTTTCATCTTTCTTCAGAACTCCACTAGTTCTAAGTTTACCGGCAATCTTGTTAGTTACGCTCTTTTGATCAGTATCTAAATTGACATTATACGCAATAAGAATAGAACGAGCACCTGTTGCGGTCACCCCACTCTTTGGATTGAACTTAGTAGGTCCGTATTCTGGGGACCAATTTGAATCTGATAATTTCTCTTCAAATGATTCATACTCACCTCTTCGTATATCTGGAAGATTAATTCTCTCATCTCTTCTAGCTGCTTTTGCATAAAGGTAAACTGATAAATTAAATCGCCTAGCTGCTTCTGTTCCATATTTCTCTGCTAGCTTAATACATTCTTCCATTGTAACATTACTTACAGGAATAAAAGGTACCACATCAACCGCTCCCATTCGGGCATGTTCCCCCTTATGAGTGGCCATATCTATAGATTCTAATGCAACTCCAGTCCCTCTAAGTGCAGATTCAAGTACCGCTTCAGGAGAGCCAACAATTGTTACTACTGTCCGATTGAAATCTGCACCCATATCCACATCTAATAGTCGAACATCATTGACAGTCAACATCGCTGAGGTAATTGCATTAATGACTCCCTCATCCTTTCCTTCGGAAAAGTTTGGTACACACTCAACTAATTTGCCTTCCATATCAATGACTCCATGGTTGGTGAATGAAATCTATTACGTAGTCAAGACCACAAAGAGTTAGGGGCTTCTCCCTTGTTTTCAGCTCGCTTCTTCAGAATAGTTTCCAAGGCTGATGCAAAATCTCCCTTCGTAGCCTTATTTTTATTCTGACGAATTGCGCACATACCAGCCTCTACAACTAGGGCCTTTAATTCAGCCCCAGAAAATCCATTTGTAGAGGAAACAATGTTGTCAACTCTAACGCCTTTGGTAATTGGCATATCTTTCATATGGATATTTAAAATTGCTAATCTTGCTTCATCTTTTGGTAGTGGAATATCTATTACTCTATCAAATCTACCAGGCCTAAGAAGTGCTTCATCAAGAATATCTGGTCGATTTGTTGCTGCTATTAATTTCACATCTGCTAACGAGTCAAATCCATCTAACTCAGCGAGTAATTGCATAAGTGTTCTTTGTACTTCTCTGTCACCACTTGTTGCAGAATCAAGACGTTTTGCTCCAATTGCATCTATTTCATCTATGAAAATGATAGATGGAGAGCGTTCCCTTGCTAGGTCAAATAATTCTCTAACCATTCTACCTCCTTCCCCAATATATTTCTGAGCCAATTCACTTGCAACTAATCGAATAAAAGTACATTCAGTACTATTTGCAACTGCTTTAGCAAGCATTGTTTTGCCGCAACCAGGGGGCCCAACTAGAATAACTCCTCCCGGAGGATCTATCCCAAATTTGATAAAGGCCTTAGGGTTTGTCAATGGCAATTCTATTGATTCTTTTATGAGGGATATTTGATCTTCTAATCCACCTAAATCGGAAAAGGATATTTCAGGTTTTTCAATCATTTCAGCGCCCATAACTAGTGGGTCCCAAGCATCATTCAATACATCAATTATGGATAATGTGTCTTGGTTTAGAGCTACTCTTGCTCCTGGTTTCAAAAGATCAGCGTCAATACCTTGATTGTATGTAACTAGGAATACTGTTCCATTACTTGATCGCACCACTGCTCTTTCTTTATCAAGAATATCTTGAATGTTACCAATAACATGTGGAGGCATACGCATTAGTCTTACTTCTTCACTTAATCGACCGATTTTTGATTTTTGTTTTGCTACGCGGTTTTCTAAATCAATTCTATCAGACAATAATTGTTGAGTCTGCAGTCGCAATTCTTCAAACTTATCTTCAAGTTGGTTCAGAGTCTGTTCTGCTATTGTCCCAACCTTATGCAAAGACTGTCCTTCATCGGTCGGTGAAATTGCGTCGGTGTCCGATACCATACTAATTCCTAATTGATTGGGGTCTCGTTAACCTCTAATAATGTATCATATTGTAAATATGAGAAAAGTAGTATTCAGGAAGGATATATGATGGGCGCGAAGATGGACTAAAATAGGGTTGGCCTCAGGTCCAATCGAGTATAATGGGTAGTTGCGAGTTATGTGGGGCCGTTAGCGTTTCCACAAAGCGCATGTCAGTACACGGAACTTTTGTAGAGGGATGCAATAAGTGTCAACAAAAAATGGGATATAATCCCGATACAGATAAAGCTGCCCAGAATGTAGCTCGAGTAAACAGAAAAACTTCAGCTGCTACTTCAGGTGGTTATGGAGGACTTGGCACTGCTGGCAAGGACATCATGGTTAGGGATGGCAAGGAATTGGTTGATGAATTCCCCTCATTGGTCAGAGAAGCGAGAGAAAATAGAGGATGGGATCAGCGCACTCTAGCACTAAAAATGAAAGAAAGAATAAACATCGTTCAACGTACTGAAGGGGGAAAGCGCCCTGGAGATATGGTTCTAAAAAAGTTTGAAAAAATATTGAAAATATCACTATTTAGAGATATTTCAAACCAAGAAGTTGAACGTACAGTTGGTAATAAGGAATCGCGCTCACTTAATCTTGGTGATCTAATTAAAATGGCTCGCAAAGAGGGGGAGTAATCTATCCCCTCAGTCCCCCTACATATCATACATTTGTCCCAAGACGACCCGAAAAAGTGTACAGCTAGAAAATTAGAACGGCTTAATTTAGCGATAATACATAATTCACTCAAACGCCCTCCACGAAGAGGATTCTTACTAGATCCATTGGCTGGTGAGATATTAGGTCCTGATGACATACCTGAGATTAAACGGGGTGCTTCAATAGTAGCTCTAGACTGTTCATGGAAGAAATGTGATGTTTCTTTTGAAGATGTAAAGAAAAAATCTTCGAGATTAAAACCTCGAACTTTACCATTAGTTTTAGCAGCAAACGAAGTTTCCTGGGGGAAACCAGGCAGATTATCTACAGTGGAAGCCTTGGCTGTGTGTCTTATATTGCTAAATGAATGGGACCAAGCAAGAGATATTCTGAAACCATTTAAGTTTGGGGATGAATTCTTGAAATTGAATAAAGAACCGTTAGAGGCTTATTCAGAAGCAAAAAGCAATTCCGAATTAATAGACATTCAATGGGAATTTTTTGATAAACCCTAGTCGTTATTGACTAAATTAGGTCTAGAGATTTTTCTGGTGGCCTGCAAATCATAGCGATATTTCCATCATCAAGTATTGGCCTTTGCATTAAATTAGGGTTTGCAAGGAGAAGTTCAATGACTAGATGACTATCAATAATGTCTGGTTTGTTAGGAGCGCTTTTGTCATCCCATCTAATAATTTCAGAAATAGGTTCATTTAGACGAGAAAGTAAATCATCTAATTGTCCTCGGGATAATGGATGTTTCAAATATAGAACAACCTCTGGTGATTCATTCTTAACGAAATCCAAGGTTTGACGACTTTTTGAACACCTTGGGTTATGATACAGTTTCACAACATCACCTGACGAGTGAGCCTACTGAAATATCCCCATCGATTGAAATCAATTTGACATTGTCATTACCATCATCAGCCGCTAACAACATCCCCTCACTCATTACTCCACGTAACTTTCGTGGTTGCAGATTAGCAACAAAAACAACTGACTTTCCCTTCATTTCGTCAATTGAATAATATGGTTTTAATCCAGCACACACTGTACGTCCTTCTGTAGTGCCATCATCAATAGAAACCACATACAATTTGTCTGCATTGGGATGTTCCTCCACATTAGTAATTCGTCCGGTTCTCAATTCTACTTTCAAGAAGGTATCAAACTCTAGGTATGTTACGCCTTCGGGTGCTTCACTCATTTTTTCATTCTCCTTTTTTTTCCCACCTTTTACCCCGTGGGTTGGGTCTTGTGAATCAACTGTTTTTGTTTGTTCTGCAAGTTGTTTTTCTTGTTCCAAAATCTCTTCTAGATCTAATTTTGTAAATAATGGTTCAGGAACTTCTCCAGTCCAAGTCATTGCAATATCCCAGTTCAAAGCATCACCCCAGGATAATTGAGAAACTTCCCCTGATAGACCAAGGTTTTTCCATAATTGTTGAGCACTAAATGGGATGAAAGGTTGTGTTAGGATTGCGAGTGTTCTGGAAATCCTCCACCCGAATGCAAGTTTTGCTAATGATATATCCCTTGAGGAATACCATTCATCATCAGCATCTTTTGGTTCTTTCAGGAATTTCCAAGGTGTTGCTTCTTGTAACATTTGATTTCCTAATTGAGCAATATTCATTGCACTGCGGAGAGCTTCTTTGTAACGATGTTTTTGCAGACTAGCGGTAATTTTTGAATGCAGTTCAGTTATCTTGTCAATTTCAGTTCCCATTAGAGACAAATCATTGTATTTTGTGAGAGGGTTTTCCCCCGTTCCTTCATCTAAACGGGCAGCTAAAGTCATCACTCTGTGAATAAAATTACCATATGTCCCAATCAATTCATTGTTAACCTTTTCAACAAAATCAGGCCAATTAAAATCAGTATCATGATTTTCTGGCATATTTATTGATAGATAATAGCGAAGTGTATCAGGTTGGAATCTATCAAGGAATGCAGGTAACCAGACAGCGTGTTTACGACTTTTCGAAAATTGTCCCCCAGCCAACATCAAGTATTCCATTGCTGGGACATTATCTTCCAAATGTAAATCCCCTATTCCAGGGCGTAAATCTGAATCAGGGGAGACCTCTTTATCGGTATTATTCAAACCCATAATTAATGCTGGCCAGATAACAGTGTGGAAAGGAATATTGTCCTTGCCTAAAAAATATAGATGACGTGGCTGAATACCTGATTCTGGATTTTTCCACCATTTCTCCCAAGCCGCAATTCCATCAGGATGTGATTGTTCAGCAAATTCTTCAGACCAGATACGAGCACATGTATAGTATCCTTGAACCGCTTCGAACCACACATAAACACACTTACCTACCCATTCATCCCCTTCGAGTGGTAATTTTATCCCCCATTCTAAATCTCGAGTTACTGCACGTGGGCGCAATCCCATGTCTAACCAATTCTTTGTCATCGCTTTGACATTTGTTTTCCAGTTATCCCAATTATCTTTAGAGTGTAATTCAAGTGATTTCTGGAATAGATCCAAACGGAAAAAGAAATGATCAGTATCTCTAATTTCGATTTCAGCATTTGGATTCATCTTAGAGTGAGGTGACGTTAATTCTGATGCTTCATATGTTGTCCCACATTCATCACATTGGTCTCCACGGGCAGAATCATATTCACAATTTGGACATGTTCCTTCAATATATCGATCAGGTAAAAAGCGCCCACCCCCGTCCTTTCTAATTTCGTAATATTGGTGCATGGTTTTTTTCTCAAACATCCCAGCCTTGTGCAATGCCAAAAAATTCTCCTGAACATATCTCTTGTGCCTAGGGTCTGATGTACGATTGAACAATGCTCCTCCATATTCAATTCCCCTAGGGTCAATATTAGGCTCCCACGCACAGCCTAGATTGAGAAGTGCTTGTTTGTTGATTTTATGGTACTTATCAACAATATCTTGAGGTTTTACCCCTTGCTGTTCAGCCGTAACTGTGATTGGTGTGCCATGTTCATCACTCCCACTCACAAGTAATACTCTGTTTCCAAGGGCTCTCTCAAACCTGAGATGAATATCTGGTGGGAGGTAACATCCTGCTACGTGACCAAGATGTAAAGGGCCATTGGCGTAAGGCCAAGCCACGCAGATAAGCACATACTCGGGTTCCTCCACAGAATAGGGGCGGGACAGGTCGTTAATGGCAATTACCTATCCAAATTATTGGAGGCGTTTAATTTTTAATGAATTATTCTAATATTTGTCAAGGTAGTTTCAAAGGCAAACGGCCTATGGAGATACTGTCGGGCGCAATATAAGCCGATGGAGAAAAGACATCTGATGAGTTACACCTTACTCGTCACCTATGCCGTTTTGGCCATTGGTGTTTCGTTTATTTGCAGTATTTTAGAAGCAGTTCTTCTTTCCACATCAAAGTCTAATGTTGCTATAATGGAAGCGAAACAACATCGCTTTGCAAAGTTGTGGAGGACTTTCAAGACCGACCCTGAGCGGCCGTTAACTGCAATTCTAACACTCAACACAATTGCACACACTGTGGGTGCTATTGGTGTAGGTACGGAAGTTGCAAGGTTATATTCTGGCAGTCCAGAATTAGATTTAATCGTAGGAATTGCATCTGCCTTTCTAACTTTAGGGGTCCTATTATTTTCGGAAATACTCCCAAAAACTCTCGGCACAATATATTCAAGGAAGTTAACAACCCCAGCTGCATTTCTCCTGCAAATCTTGATTTATGGGTTGATTTGGATTGTTATGCCAATTCAATGGGCAAAGAAATTATTCCCCATTCCTGACCAAGAAACAGTCACAAGGGATGAATTGGCAGCCCTTGTTGATGTTGCTGAGGAAGAGAAGACAATAGAGGCTGATGAAGAAAAGGTTATTCATAATCTCTTGAAACTCAGGGACATTACAGTTAGTGATGTTATGACCCCTAGAGTTGTAATTTCATCTGTTCTAGATACCCAAACAGTGGAGATGGTACTAGATGAAATGCCAATTATGGTCCATGGCAGACTTCCAGTACAAGGTGAAACAATAGATGATGTTAAGGGATATGTAATGAGAAACCAAATTCTGATGAAAGCAGCTAACGATGAGCATGATGTGTCGATGGGCCAATTGATGCGCCCTATACATCCTGTTAGACCAAGTCAATCTGTTGATGAAGCACTTGACATTCTACTAGACCACAAAGAACAGATACTTATCGTCAAGGACGAATTCGGGGGGACGACTGGAATAATTACTATGGAGGATATCATTGAAACCCTGCTTGGTAGGGAAATTGTTGATGAAACAGACCAAGAAGGTATTGCTGAAGG
>JYMV01017796.1_pt1 | contig 88482 bp, 78 predicted proteins | sample 338911 | NCBI WGS metagenome assembly JYMV01 (sample SAMN03354496, study PRJNA234377) | hydrothermal vent metagenome | biome: Deep sea; feature: Hydrothermal plumes at the Eastern Lau Spreading Center, Western Pacific Ocean; material: Seawater | place: Tonga | collected 2009 | depth 2000 m m | reverse complement strand
CAAACGTCCTATCTTTAAATTGCTAGCGCTATTTGATGATTTTACACCTATGCTAATTTATTTACGAATACTTAAAGAGAGTCTTTTTTTTGCAATTAACGCACTTAAAAACAACAAATTACGCACTTTCCTCTCTTTATTAGGAGTAACGATCGGTATATTTTCGATCATCGCTATTCTTGCTGCTGTAGATTCTTTAGAAAAAGAAATTAAAGGCAGCTTGAGCTCACTAGATACAAGTACAATTATCATTATGCGTTTCTCTTTTGCGCCAACCGATATTCCGCAATGGAAAAGAGAACAATTTCCTGACGTTAGCTTTGATGAATACCAGCACCTAAAAAGAACTTTACCTAATACGGTGGCAGCAACCTATACCTTAAATGTAAAAGCTGAACCGATTACCTTTGGCGGCAAACAGGTTCAAGCGGTACAAATCGGCGCAGTAACCAGCGACTACTATTATATTGAAGCTTTACAACTCGAAGAAGGTAGGTTTTTTAATGATGCAGAATCGAATAGCGGTTCTCCAGTCGTAGTTTTAGGAAATGAAGTTGCTGAAAATTTATTTGGCTTACCGGAAGCTGCCGTCGGAAAAAAAGTACGCCTCTACGGTAGAAAATTTTCTGTAATTGGGGTGTTAGAGAAAGAAGGAAACAGTATGTTCGGACCGTCTAAAGATGGCTCCGCATTTTTACCGGTAAATGTTACGCGAAGAATTTATGGCGATAATAATAAGCAAACCTTTCCGCAAATTATTTTAAAACCGGAAAGCGATATAGACAACGCAGCCTATATTGCTCAAGTAGAACAAAACCTAAGACTCTATAGAGGTTTAAAACCCGATCAAGTAAGTACATTTTTTGTTAATCAGTTAAAGGGCTTTACCGATTTTATCGATAATATTACCGGCCAAATGAATCTATTCGGACTCATTATTAGTGGTTTCTCACTATTGGTTGGTGGTTTTGGAATTGCCAATATTATGTTCGTAAGTGTAAAAGAACGTACTAACCTTATTGGGATCCAAAAATCTTTAGGAGCTAAGAATAAATTTATTTTACTTCAATTTTTATTTGAAGCGGTTATTCTTTCAATAATCGGTGGTTTAATAGGTATTTTCTTTGTTTGGATCATTACGATCATCGCTTCTCAATTCACAGGAGATTTTCAGTTTGTATTATCATTTTCTAATATAATGATCGGGATTACTGTTTCGGGTTGTATTGGTCTAATATCAGGAATAATCCCGGCAATCTCAGCATCTAGACTCGATCCTGTTGAAGCAATTAGAACCGGAATGTAGTTTTTATGAATTTGATTCTACTTATATTGAAAGATATTCGCAGTAATTCTATAATTTTTGTTAAGTTTAGTTAAAAATACCTTATATAAGGGATTTACATTTTTGAGAATATTAGTCAACTTTACAAGCTAACCAAAAATTTTAAATATGTCTAATTTACCAAAAATTGTAATTAACAGTTTCACAATGCCTCATACCGCAGCATTTACTTGCTTTGAGGATGACGCAGTAAAAATCACAAATCAAATTAGTTTTTCTTCCGGAACAAATGTGAGTAAAATCGATGTGACTTTAGAAAATAAAAATTCTGAAAAATACGAACTTGCTCATATAATGCTATGTCAAGAAGAAGAAATTAACAATCAGTCGGTCAGTAAAAAATACTTCTACAGAGTATTACTTGTCGATAATGCAGATACTTCTAATCCATCAACATACATTTTGGATGGGAATGAACTTGGCAATCTAAGCTTAGCTAAGCATAACGAAGCTCAATTTTTATTTCACGTAATTAGCAAAAGCGAAATAGATCATTATAAAGACACTTGTGATTTTGTCTATACAAAACCGAGAACAAAAGACGGATATATAATTGTATCCTTATAAAACTACTAACCCCACATGAAAAAAAACTTCATAACGAATATAATTTTAATCTTGCTTTGCCTTACTTGCTGGGGGCAAAGTCAAGATTTTTCTAAAATCGAAGAAGCCCTTCAAAATTACGAACTCGACCAAGCTAAAAAATTATTACTTCAACAAAAAATAATAGATTTTGAAAAGATTGATAAAGGTAAACATTATTATTTTTTAGCTGAAGTATATTCTGCTAAAGACAAAAGTGAACTCGCTCTAGAAAATTATATCAAAGCAAAAAAATTGTTTGTTGAAGAAAATGCTGAATCTAATATTTTAGACTGCAATTTAGCTTTATTAGGAATTATTAATAATCAAGAAGGTATTGATAATAATTTTGAAAGTATTGAGAAAGAGATTAACGATTACATTGCAAAACAAGATGATCCTAAAGCAATTTACACTATAAATAATAGAATTGCCTCCAATTATTTAGATAGTGATGACAATAAAAAAGCAATTGAATTTTTCTACAAGAATGTTGAATTAGGTAATCGAGTAGACCAACCCAAATTCAAAGCTCTTGCATTCGCAAATATCTCTACAGTGCATTCAATTTTAACTCGAAATCAAGACTCTGCCCTTTACTACAATAATAATTCAATAAAATTTTTATTACAAAATCCTGAGAATAACGAAATAGTTTCTCACCTATATAATAATAGAGCGAGAATATTTCAAGAACTAGGAAATTACAGCGAAGCTCTTAAGTTTTACACCAAAGCAGATTCTATCAATTTAAGAGAGAATGTTGGTAGTACAAAAAGGATATACTATAATAATTTAGCTAATCTCTATGAAGAAATGGAAGATTATGAAAATGCTCTAAATTATTACAAAAAAGAAAAAGTGATTAATGATAGTATTAATCAAACCGAACAAAATATCGCTATTTCAGAAATACAAACTAAATACGAAACCGAGAAAAAAGAGAAAGAAAACGCCTTTTTAAAAAACGATATTGAAAAGAAAAAGCAAACTCAATTAATTCTTTGGGTAGTCGTGATCTTATCAATTATTATTGGAGCAGGAATAAGTATTTTAATTGCTAAAAGTGCTAAAAGAAAGCAATTAGTTGCCAAACAAAAAGAAAAAATTAGAATACAGAAAATTGAAAAAGATCTAAAAGAGCAGGAGTTAAACAGTATCGATGTTTTAATAGCAGGACAAGAAAAAGAACGCCAACGTCTAGCTGAAAATCTTCACGATAATCTAGGCGGAACATTAGCAGCACTAAAATTAAATATTCAGAATTTAGAGCAAAATCAAGATAACCCAAATATCACAGAGAAATCTATTAAAAATAGTTTAAATTTAATAGACGATGCTTACCATAGTGTAAGAAATATGGCTCACGAAAAAAGCCATGGAGTTATAGCTAGTCAAGGGCTTCTACCGGCCATTAAAAATTTCACTCAAAATATTTCTAATGAGAAATTAAAAATTGAAATTGAGCATTTTGGTCTTAAAAACAGACTCGATAATTCTTTAGAGATTAGAATTTTCAGAATAATACAAGAATTGGTCACTAATATTATAAAACACGCAGAAGCCAGCGAAGCAAGCATTTCTCTAACCAATCATAATTCAACACTAAATATTATTGTTGAAGATAACGGTAAAGGTTTCACCAATAATAGTAAAAAAAGAGGTGTCGGGATTGCAACTATAGAAAAAAGGATAGAGAATTTAGGAGGAACATTAGAAATTGACTCAAACCCCAATAGAGGAAGTAGTATCATTATAAATCTACCATTATGACGACAATTGCAATTGCCGAAGATCATCAATCACTAATAGATGGATTAAAATTACTATTTGATTATGATGAAAATTATGAAATTATAGGAATGGCTAATGATGGAGAAAAACTTATTGATATCGTAGACCTAAAAAGACCAAAAGTGGTTCTTACCGATATTCGAATGCCAAAAATTGACGGAATTACCGCTACAAAAATCATTAAAGAAAACCATCCTGAAACTAAAGTGATCGCTTTCACTATGTTTGACCAACAAGAAGCGATCAAACAAATGGTTGAAGCTGGAGCAAATGGTTATGTTTTAAAGAACTCCGGCTTAGAAGATGTGAAAAATGCAATTAAAACAGTAATGAACGGAGATACTTATTTTGATTCGGGTTTAGATATTTCTTTCTTATCTAACAACAAGCATTCTAACGAAAAATCTCTTTTATCTAAAACTGAAAATGAAATTTTACGCTTAATTGGTGAAGGTAAAACTTCTAATGAAATTGCAGAAATTCGATTTTGTTCAGTTTCAACGGTAGAAACGCATCGAAAAAACATGATGCGTAAATTAGAATTACAAGGTAAAGGTGAATTATTACGTTATGCTCTTGAGAAGAAATATGATTTTTAAAACAAAAAATCCCTTTCTAGCTAGAAAGGGATTTTTTTATAGCAGTTAACTATTTTTCTTAGTTAACCTCCGGCAAAAAACCATATTCTTTAGAATACATTAGCATTTGCTGCTCAAAACTTTCAGGTTGAGTTACTTTGATGGTTTTGATCTCGCCATTCTCATCTGTTTCTGTAACAAGCACCGGATTTATAAATCCGCTATACGGAGCAGATTTAAATTTCTCGTTACGCTCTAAAACTTCTGCGTGAACTTCTTGATTTACTTTCACTCCGTAGTTTTCAACTAAATTTTGAGCTGCTTTAAAATCACCTTCAGATTTAATTCGTTGTGCTTCTTTTAAAAGCTCGCCAAATAACTCACGTAGTTTTTGGTAATCGTTGATCTTGAAAGAAGTCTTCCCATCAACCTTTTCTTTTGTAATTACTCCAGCTTCTTTTCCTTTTTCAAAAACCCAAGCACTCACCCATTGGCGGTTACGCATATGCGCTTCTTCGATATCTTTACCTAATTCGATTCGGGTTAATTGCGTCATTAATCCGTTTCTAATATAATCGTTATAAGCTGCTTTTCCTAATTTTTCGTGATCATCGGTTAATCCAAGTTCTTCTAATTTCGGATCCATTAAAAAGTAAAGCCCCACTAAATCTGCACGACCTTCTTCCATAGTAGAGGCATAGTTTTTCAAGGTTTCTTTAGTTTCTCCAATTCCCGGATTAATTTTTCCTGAAGCGTGACCAACTACTTCGTGTAGAGCGGTATGTAATTTATCGGCTTGCGCTCCGTATTTTTCTGAAAGTTGAATTTCTTCTTCATCGTGCGCAAATTCTTTCAGCTTATCTGAACCTCCTGCATTTTCGTAAGCGTGAATGATATTTCCTAAAGAAACCGATTTGCTTCCGTGTTGTGTTCTAATCCAATTGGCATTTGGTAAATTTACTCCAATTGGTGTGCTTGGCGAAGCATCTCCCGCTTCTCCGGCGACGATCACCGTTTTGTAAGTTACCCCAACCACAGATTCTTTTTTGTGCTCATCCATAATAGGTGAGTTGTCTTCGAACCATTGTACATTCTCTTCTAAAACTTTCATTTTTTCAGACATATCAAAATCTTTGATCTGCACAATCGTTTCGTAAGAACCACGATAACCTTTCGGGTCGTTATACACTTCGATAAAACTGTTGATGTAATCGATGTTTCCTTCGGTAGCTTCAACCCAAGCGACGTTGTAATCGTCCCAAGTTTGTAAATCTCCGGTTTGGTAATATTTGATCAATAAACCAAGTGCATCGGCTTGCTTTTGGTTTTCGGCAACACCTTGCGCTTTTTCTAACCACTTGATAATTTCATCGATGGCTTCGCCGTACATTCCGCCACTTTTCCAAACCTTTTCAACTAGTTTCCCGTTTTCTTTTACCAATTTAGAGTTTAAACCAAAAGAAAGCGATTGTTGAGGATTTGGTGATTTTTTTTCAGCATAAAAAGCATCAACTTCTTCCGCAGTAATATTGTCCCCATAAAAATTAACCGCAGAACCTTTAATTAAACCTTTTTCTTCATTTAGGTTTACTTTTTTCATGGCTTTATCGTTAAATAAAACTTCAAAAGCTTCACCGGTAAGTTGCGTATTGGTTTCTTTTAAAAGTGTGTTTAAATATTCTTTAGAGAATTCTGGCATCATTTTATCCATTGAGTAATGGTGATGAATTCCGTTAGAGAACCAAACTCTTTTTAAGTATTCTTCAAAAAACTTCCAATCTTCGGTTGTTTTATCGCCTTCAAAATTGGTGTAAATATTTTCGAATGCTTTTCTAATGGTTAGGTTATGCTTGTAGTTTTGATCCCAGATAATATCGCGACCAGAAAGTCCGGCTTGAGTTAAATAATAAACTAACTTTTGCTCTTTAAGAGAAAGGTTTTCCCAACCCGGTATTTGGTAACGAAGTATTTTTAAGTCTGCAAATTCTTCTGCGGTAAAGTCAAAATCTTCACTTGTTTTTTCTTCTGTTTGCTCGGTTGAAGTTTGATCTTTTTCTTCCTTTTTATGTGCACCACAAGAAACCACAAAAAGTGATGCCGCTAAAAGCATCGGTATAAATTTAAATTTCATTGTATAGATTATTAATTGTTTTCACAAATGTAACGATTAAGCTTTTGTAAATTACGTATATTAGCTTAACAAAAATTAACAATTTTTCAAATGAAGATTTTCAAGTACTTATTTTTCTTAATTCTTATTGTAATTATCGGGGGTTCTATTTACGTGGCAACGATCGATGGTGAATATCAAGCTGAAGAAACAATGGTGATGAATGTACCTCCGGCTATGGTTTTTAATGAAGTAAACGAATATAGAACTTGGGAAGATTGGGGACCTTGGAAAGAAGAAGATCCAAAAATGATAATTAATTACCCAGAAAACACAAGTGGTGAAGGGGCATCGTATTCTTGGAAAGGAGATAAAGAACCTATGGATGGTTCTATGAAAACCCTAAAGGTAATCCCAAATAAATCGATCGATCAAGAAATTACTTTTGAAACGCCTATCGGAAATTCTACCAGCGATGTCTATTGGAAGTTTGAGCCTATTGAAAATAAAACCAAAGTTACTTGGGGAATGAAGGGTGAACAAGGTTTTTTTGAAAAACTTTTTATGGCTTTTGAAGAAGAATCGATGAGTGAAATGCTACACCCTATGTTTGAGCAGGGATTAAATAATCTAAATAATGTGCTTACCGAAAAAATGAAAAAGTATTCCATAAATGTTGACGGAGTAACTGAGTATGGTGGCACTTTTTATATGTATGTAACTACAGCATCTAAAAACAATCCGAAAGCTTTAGGCGCTAAAATGGAAAAACTGTTTCCTACAGTTGCCAATTTCATGAGTGATAATAGTATAGAAATGAGCGGGCAACCTTTTACGATCTATAACCAAATTAATGAAGAAAGTAATACTGTAATAATTTCTTGCGGAATTCCTACCACGAGTAAAGTGGTTACTCCGGAAGAAAATGATATCCTTAACGGATATATCGAAAAAACTACTGCACTAAAAGTAACTTTAAAAGGTGATTACAGCAATCTTCCGGAAGCTTGGGAAAAGGCAGAAAGTTATTTACAGAAAACCGATTTTGAAAAGAATACTGAAATCGCTCCGTTTGAAATTTATGTAACCGATCCCGGTTTAGAACCAAACCCGGCAAATTGGGAAACCGAAATTTATATTCCGATCCAACGAAAAGAAAACGCTTTATTGACGGCTGAAAACGAAAGTATTTAAATGAAAAATTTAGCGCTCGTATTTATTGGTGGCGGCACCGGAAGTATGGCTCGCTACCTGCTCGGGAAATTCCTGAACAATTCAACCACGGGAATCCCTTATGGTACTTTCTTAGCAAATATTCTAGGAAGCTTACTTATCGGACTCATTTTAGGGTATTTTGCCAAATCTGAAAATCTTTCCCAAGAAACAACCTTACTTCTCGCAACCGGTTTTTGTGGTGGTTTTACCACCTTTTCAACCTTTGCTTACGAGAGTCATTTGTTTTTAAAATCGGGAGACTTCTTTAGTTTTGCAGCCTACGCTTTAGCAAGTATCGTTGTTGGTTTTACTGCAGTATTTTTAGGAATGTGGCTGGTAAAGTTTATTTAACAGAAGATTCTTTGGAAGTAGATTTTTCCACGTGCTTTTCATATTTTTTCACGCCGGCTTCGATCTTTATAGATAAATCATTTTCCTTAGGAGGAATTGGGCAAGAATAAATACCATTATACGCGCAATACGGATTGTAAGCTCTATTAAAATCTAAAATTACTTCTGAAGAAGCAGGGATTTTGAAATCTAAATACCTTCCTCCGCCATAAGTGCTTTCACCATTAGTCAAATCTGTAAACGGAATAAATAAATAATCTTTGTACTTAGGATCGCTTAACAAACGCTGACTTTGATAAACATTCAAGCTCAGCTTTTTTCCTTTCAACGTAAAATGTAATTCACCATATTTCATATAAATTGGTTTACGTTCGGTTGTGGTAGGCATCACAAAAGGGGAAGCCGATTCTGTTTTGATGAATTTTGCTTTTACGATATAAGCTTCATCAATATCAAAAAAGGATAGACTCTGGAAAGATTCGAGATCGTCTTCAGTTAAAGGTGAAGTTTCTTGATCCGCAAATTCTTCATTTAAATGATTTTGGTATTCTAAAGAAGAAACCAAAGAATCCTTTTGCGCTTGCACACAAAAGGATATCAATATAAATATGATAAAGTAGATGCTTTTCAACCTTTAAATCTTTGAAGCAAAGGTAATTTGAAATACATTATTTCACTAAAAAATTTTGAAGTTATTATTTTCTAACTTTTACTTTTTGAAGCTGATTAGAATTGCTAAAAAGTCCTTTAGCTAGAATTGAAACGATAAAAAGGTCTGCAAAAATAATGAATAACACTCTTAAAATTTGTGTTCCGGTAAAATTACCTAATGCAAATCCTAAAATACCTGTTGCTATTGCTAATACTAAAAATGTAATACTCTTGTCTCTCATCTTCTTATCTTTTTTTGTAAAGATAACTTAGAGACCCACTTATTTATATTAATAAATTACTAATTGAATTTTATTTAACCAAAACATAATCAATTCGTTAAAACTTGTTAACTTAACAGGGTAAGTACAAAAAAACCTCTCGAATTAATTTTTCGAGAGGTTATTTGATAGGGTTATTTTTAAATATCCTACATATTTCTTCGGTACTGCCCTCCTACTTCAAATAAAGCTTCGGTAATCTGACCTAATGAACAAACTTTAGTCGCTTCCATTAACTCTTCAAAAATATTTTCATTTTGAACCGCCGCTTTTTGCACTTTTTCTAAAGCAGCATCTGCACTATTCTCGTAAGTTTTATGCAGCTTCTGAAGTGTCGTTAACTGAAATTGTTTTTCTTCTTCGGTAGCTCTAATCACTTCTCCCGGAGTTACCGTTGGTGAACCTTTACTACTTAAGAATGTATTTACCCCAATGATTGGGAAATCTCCATTATGTTTCAACGTTTCATAATACAAACTCTCTTCCTGAATTTTAGAACGTTGGTACATCGTTTCCATTGCGCCAAGAACACCTCCACGTTCTGTAATTCTATCAAATTCTTGCAACACAGCTTCTTCAACCAACTCAGTCAATTCCTCAATAATAAAAGAACCTTGGATCGGATTTTCATTCTTCGCCAATCCTAATTCTTTATTAATGATCAACTGAATTGCCATCGCACGTCTTACCGACTCTTCAGTTGGCGTGGTAATGGCTTCATCGTAAGCATTCGTATGTAACGAATTACAGTTATCGTAAATCGCATAAAGCGCCTGAAGTGTCGTACGTATGTCGTTAAAATCAATTTCTTGCGCGTGTAACGATCTTCCGGAAGTTTGAATGTGATACTTCAACATTTGCGCACGCGGGTTAGCTCCGTATTTATGTTTTAAAGCTTTCGACCAAATTCTTCTTGCCACACGACCAATTACAGCATATTCAGGATCGATTCCGTTAGAGAAGAAAAAGGAAAGGTTAGGACCAAATTTATTGATATCCATTCCTCGGCTTAGGTAATATTCCACATACGTGAAACCATTTGCCAATGTTAACGCCAATTGAGTTATTGGGTTGGCTCCTGCTTCCGCAATATGATAACCGGAAATAGAAACCGAATAGAAGTTTCTTACTTTATTCTGAATGAAATATTCCTGCACATCACCCATTAAACGCAACGCGAATTCAGTAGAAAAAATACACGTGTTTTGCGCCTGATCTTCTTTTAAAATATCGGCTTGCACCGTACCACGAACCACCGCCATAGTTTCTTCTTTGATCTTTGCGTAAACTTCTTCTGGCAAAACGCGATCTCCCGTAACACCTAATAGCATTAACCCAAGACCATCATTTCCTTCAGGAAGTTCACCACGATAGGTTGGTCGCTCTAAACCACTTTCTTTATAAATGGCTTTAATTTTTTCTTCTACTTCAGCTTCAAGTCCATTTTCTTTAATGTATTTCTCACATTGCTGATCGATGGCCGCATTCATAAAGAAACCAAGTAACATTGGCGCCGGACCGTTAATGGTCATACTTACCGAAGTAAGGTGATGCGCCAAATCGAACCCGGAATATAATTTTTTCGCATCGTCTAAACAACAAATTGAAACTCCTGCATTACCAATTTTCCCATAAATATCCGGACGTTCATCAGGATCGTTACCATATAAAGTAACCGAATCGAATGCGGTTGAAAGTCGCTTAGCCGGTAAGCCTAAACTTACATAGTGAAAACGACGGTTGGTACGCTCCGGTCCGCCTTCACCGGCAAACATTCTTGTAGGGTCTTCTCCCTGACGCTTAAACGGATACAAACCTGCCGTGTATGGAAATTCTCCCGGTACATTTTCTTGTAAAAGCCACTTGAGTAAATCTCCCCAAGCTTTGTATTTTGGTAAAGCTACCTTCGGAATTTGTAAATGTGAAAGTGACTCGGTATGCGTTTCAATTTTAATTTCTTTATCTCGAACCTTAAACGTATAAATAGGATCTTCATATTTTTCAACGGTAGCTTCCCATTTTAAGATTTCTTCCCAGTTGTAAGGATCAAAATCCATTTTTATGCGATCGAACTGTTTCTTCAACAAACCAACTAAATCTTCATTTTCTGAAGAAGTTGCTGCTTCTAAAGCTTCTTCATCTAAACCATTTTTAGTCAGCTCAATTTTTGTATTGGTCGCCGACTCTAAGGTCTTATAAATTCCATAAAGTTTCTGAGCGACTTCCACTTGCGTTTCAACCGTCTCATCATAACCGCGATTATTTTCTGCGATTTCTGATAAGTAACGAACTCGTTTCGGTGGAATTACATAAATCTTTTCAGACATTTCATCTGAAATATGATAATCACTTTTTAAAGAAGTCTCCGTTTTCTCGACTAAGGTATCCATAATCTTTTTGTAAAGATTATTCATCCCGGGATCGTTAAACTGCGAAGCGATCGTACCGTAAACCGGAAGTTTCTCAGCATCTTCGTGCCACAACTGGTGGTTACGTTGGTATTGCTTTTTCACATCACGTAACGCATCTAACGCACCACGTTTATCAAATTTATTGATCGCGACTATATCGGCAAAATCGAGCATATCGATTTTTTCTAACTGCGTAGCCGCACCAAATTCAGGTGTCATTACATATAATGAAACATCTGAGTGGTCTAAAATTTCGGTATCACTTTGCCCAATTCCTGAAGTTTCAAGAATAATTAAATCGTATTCTGCTGCTTTCAATACTTCAATTGCTTCTTGCACATATTTAGAAAGTGCCAAATTTGATTGGCGAGTAGCCAGTGAACGCATATAAACTCGAGGTGAATTAATCGCATTCATACGAATACGGTCACCTAATAAAGCTCCTCCGGTTTTTCTTTTGGAAGGATCTACCGAAATGATCCCAATCGTTTTTTCATCAAAATCGACTAAAAAACGTCTAACTAATTCATCGACCAATGAAGATTTACCGGCACCACCGGTTCCTGTAATTCCTAGAACCGGAGTCTTGATACTTTTATTTTTATCGTGAATTTGATCTAAAGTTGATTTTGCTACTTCCGGAAAATTTTCTGCAGAAGAAATAATTCTAGCGATCGCTTTATCATTTTTTGAAGGTAATTCTTTCAACTCACCATTCAATGCATCTCCAATCGCAAAATCTGCTTGTTGCACCAAATCGTTGATCATTCCTTGTAAGCCTAATTCACGACCATCATCGGGAGAATAAATTCTAGTAATTCCATATTTGTGGAGTTCACTAATTTCTTCCGGAAGAATCACGCCGCCGCCACCGCCGAAAATTTTAATGTGCTCTGCTCCTTTTTCTTTCAGCAAATCGTACATGTATTTAAAATATTCGGTATGACCACCTTGGTAAGAGGTCATTGCAATCGCATTTGCATCTTCTTGAATCGCAGTATTCACTACTTCTTCTACACTCCGATCGTGACCTAAGTGAATAACTTCTACACCGGTAGACTGAATAATACGACGCATAATATTGATCGCTGCATCGTGCCCGTCGAATAACGAGGCTGCAGTGACAATTCTTACTTTATGTTTAGGTTTATAGGGCTTAGCTTGTTCCATTGAAAAATTCTTAATTTAAGGTGCGTAAATTTACGAAAAACCTATTAAAAAGTATATCATAAGCATTTTGGAATTATAAATTTTAAAAATACCCGAAATAGAGGATGTTTTGCTAATAAGCTAAACCTTATTTTAGCTTATAACAATCGAAGGAATGTATCTGAAACAAGAGGTAATTTGTTTGCTTGTAAAGGTGGGAGATTTGCAGAACTCCTGCCTTTTTAACTTTAAAATTAAAAAATACCCACTATCGGGTATTGAGAAAAACTTATGTTGGTTGTATTTTTACAATGTCTTATTTAACGAATATTAGTGGGGTATGTTCTTAAAAAAGACAATTTGCAACAAGGGCTCTAACGAGCCCTTTTATATTTTATAAATATACCGAATAACGGGTATAGACCTATGTTAAAGATAAATGTAATTTTATATTGTTGATATTCTTAGAGGGTGAATATTAACAACTAACTTAACTTACTCTATGGGTTATGGAGTTAACTAAAAAAAGCGCTCATTATATGAGCGCTTTTTGATTATAAGATTTAGTATAATTAGTGTTTAATTTTAACTCCTAAACCTTCAGCTATTCTTTCACCTAATTCTTGGTCTGCTTTATACCAATGCATCAATTGTCGTTGAGTAATTTCTTCTTTTTTAGGCCCGTCGATCTGACTCATAGAACCTACCGTATTGTGAACTAGATGAGCTTTTGCTTCATCATTCATTAATCGATAAAGATTCCCTGGTTGGGTATAATGATCATCGTCACCACTAACTGATGCATTACGATCGTACCAATCTGCTTCTGCATCTGTAACTCTTGGAGGTTTTTGTTTATATTCTTCTGCTTTTTCAATATTATCAAAGCTATTTGGGAAGTAATTTTCAGACCTTCCGCCATTATCAGACACAGTCATAAATCCATCTCGCTGATAATTATTAACCGCATACGGACAACGATTTACAGGAATTTGCTCGTAGTTTGCTCCCAAACGATAACGGTGAGCATCGGGATAAGAAAGTAATCGACCTTGTAACATTTTATCTGGTGAGTAACCTATACCATCTACAATATGCGCCGGTGCAAAAGCAGATTGTTCAATTTGAGCGAAGTAATTATCTGCATTTTTATTTAGTTCCATCTTTCCTACTTCGATTAGCGGATAGTCTCCGTGAGGCCAAACTTTTGATAAGTCGAAAGGATTCCACTCATAATTTTTCGCTTCTTCTTCCGGCATTACCTGAATTTTAAGCGTCCACGTTGGAAATTTCCCTTCTTCGATATGTTCTAATAGATCCTGTTGTGCAAAATCTGGATTTTCGCCTGCCATTTTCACAGACTCTTCATCAGTGAAATTTTTAATACCCTGATCGGTTTTAAAATGGAATTTCACATAGAAACGTTCATCATTAGCATTTATCATTGAAAATGTGTGTGAACCATAACCATTCATATGGCGATAACCGTAAGGCGTACCACGATCACTCATTAATATTAGAACTTGATGAAGTGACTCCGGATTTAACGACCAAAAATCCCAACGCATCGTTTGAGATTTCATATTAGTAAACGGGTGTCTTTTTTGAGTATGAATAAAATCGGCAAACTTTTTAGGATCTTTAATAAAGAAAACCGGAGTATTATTACCTACTAGATCCCAGTTACCATCTTCTGTATAAAATTTTAGAGCGAAACCGCGAGGATCACGGTCTGAATCTGCTGAACCTTTTTCTCCACCAACAGTTGAAAATCGAGCTAGCATATCTGTTTTCTTACCCACTTCAGAAAACATTTTAGCTTTTGTATATCTAGTTATATCGTTGGTTACGGTAAATGTTCCGAAAGCTCCTGAACCTTTAGCGTGAACAACCCTTTCAGGAATACGTTCTCTATTAAAATGTGCCATACTCTCGTGCAACACATAGTCTTCTAATAATATAGGTCCGCGACGACCAACCGTTAAAGAATCTTCTTTTTCATAAAATGGTCTTCCGGAAGCCGTGGTTAGTTTTTTCTTCTCGCTCATAATTTGAATTTTTAGTTTGATTAAATATACATTATTTTTGTACCACCATAAAATCGATAATCTATATCACTTAATAGGGTTTAATTATAAATCCTCAAAATCAGGGATAATTAGCGATATTTATTTCAATTTAATTCAGAATTTTAACAAAAAATTATCATTATGATAAAACGTATTTTCTTGAGTTGTGTTGTTTGTTTTACACTTACCTCGTGTGCAGAATTGCAAACCATTGCAGAAAACCTTCCGCAGCAAACCTATGGGTTATCACAAACAGAAATCGCAAACGGCTTAAAGCAAGCCTTAGATAAAGGGATAGATGATCAAGTAACAAAACTTACGCAAACCGATGGTTTTTATAAAAATGAATTAGTAAAAATTCTACTTCCGGAAGAACTACAAAAAGTTGAAAAAGGTTTACGAGATGTTGGCTTAGGAAGTCTTGCCGATGAAGGAATAAAAGCTTTAAATCGTGCTGCAGAAGATGCGACCAAAGAAGCTACACCCATTTTTGTAAATGCTGTGAAAGAAATGACATTTACCGATGCTAAGAATATTTTATTAGGCGACGACCGTTCTGCAACAACCTATTTAGAACAGAAAACCTCTCAAGAGCTTTATAATAAATTCAACCCTGTTATTCAGAATTCTTTTAGTAAAGTAGGTGCCGATCAAATCTGGAGTAATATTATTACAAAATATAACAATATCCCTTTCACCCAAGATGTAAATCCCGATCTTACAGACTATGTAACCCAACAAGCTCTAGATGGAGTTTATACCATGATCGCTGTAGAAGAAAAAGATATTAGAAATAATATTGCCAGCAGAACAACAGATTTACTAAAACGTGTTTTTGCCTTACAGGATTAATAACTCTTAGCTAATATTCCATAATATTTAGGTAACATCTACTAAAGATTTCTGGCTGATATTTGCAGCGAGATTTAGGGTGTCTCACTATTTATTTGGGTTAAGTTCAAAAGGCCGAGGATTTTTCCGCGGCTTTTTTTGTTAAATTATTAACGATAATAGCAACTTACCAGTCATACTTTAAAAGTTGATTAACTCTTTTTAATAAGAACTAAATATCTAATCTTTTAATTTTGTAAAGTGATAAAAGATAGAAAGATTATGTTTAGTTGGAAAAAAAATAACGATAGAATACAAAACTTAAGAGAAAAGTATTCAAGATTAATGAGAAGAGCCTATGAGATTGCTCCCAAAAACAAGAAAAAAAGTGATTTTTTGAATAAGGAAGCAAGACAAATTCTACAAGAATTAAGAAAATTAGAACTTAACCATTTACATTAAAAAGAGATCAGCCCTAGTGGCTGATTTTTTATGAGCTTTTTAAAACTTATCCATTTAATCTTTAGTTATCTTTCATCACAAATTTCCGACTATGTTTTTATTTCAATCGCCTACGCAAACCATTACTAATGCGGTAGATCGTTATTACCACGAATTTTTAGAATTACTTCCTAAAATCGCCTTAGGAATTTTTATAATTGTTGCAGGAATACTTATTGCCCAACTCATCACCAATTTTTACAAGCGTAGAATTTTAAATAAAGCTCAAGATCCCTTGATGGCTCGATTTTTAGCTCAGGCAATAAAAGTTGTTCTAATTTTAATTGCAATTATGATCGCCCTGCAAGTTGCCGGACTTAGCGGTATTGCTGCCGGAATTTTAACCGCAGCCGGCGGAGCAGCAATTATTCTCGGGTTTGCTTTTCAAGACATTGGTAAAAACTTTTTGGCCGGAATCATATTGGCTTTTAACAGACCTTTTCGAATTAACGATACCATTAAGATCGATAGTATGTTCGGGAAAGTAAAAGCACTCAACTTTAGATATACGCACATAAAAACCACCGATGGTCGAGACATTTATATCCCGAACAGCGATGTACTTACTAAACCTGTCGAAAATTATACTGCCGACGGCTTTTTTAGATTAGAATTTGTAGTTGGTATTGGTTATGAAAATAATATCGAGCAGGCAAAATCGATTATAAAAACAGTGCTCGCTAGAAATGAAAATATTGTACAAGACGAAACACACGAATTTTTTGTGATCGAAGACGAACTTGCAGCTAGCACCGTAAACCTAAAAGTTTTCTTCTGGATCAACACCTTAGATTACCGAGTAACTTCTAGCGTTTTAAGAGGTTTAATTATCAAAGAAGTAAAAGAAGCACTCGACCTCAACGGCTTTAATTTACCTGCAGATATTACCGAATTAAAATTATACAGCACCGAAGAAGACATTCCGTTGAAGTTAAGAAAAGATCCGCGTGATCTTTTAGGTAATTCTTAGGAGGGCAAATTTTGTAGCGAAAAGCTACAAAACCGGGCTATATGCTATATCTTTTTTTAATTTTTATAAAAATTAAAAAAAGGATGCCGCTACTATCCCTTTCGCAAAGGCAACTCAGCCAAATGCCACTTTTTAAAATAACTAAAAGCCTTTGCTAATCGCGAGCCGTACCAACTAAAAAACTCTCCATCGATCAGTTTTATTTTTTCCGGCTCTACAAATTCTGAAAGTTCTTCAATGTGCTTCTCCTGAAACGGAAAAGGTTCTGAAGAAAGTAGCAACAAATCTACTTCTGCTAAGCGATGCAAGTCAACTTCAGGGTAACGCGGAGTTTCCGCAAATATATTTTCAAAATGATTTAGCTTAAGTAAATGATCGATAAACGTATCACCTCCGGCCACCATCCAAGGTTTTCGCCAAATAAAATAAGCTACTTTTAGTGGCTTCTTATCGTTAACGAATTCTTGAAAATCTTTCAATCCCGCCTGAATCGTAGCAATGAGCGTTTTTGCATTTACTTCCATAGAAAAAATTATTCCGTATTGCTTGATCAAAGCTAAACTTTCTTCAACAGAAGAAATATTAGATACGTGAACCAGTGCTATTTGTTCTAATTGAGTCACCATATCAAACGTATTTTCTTCTTTATTACAAAGAATAAGATCCGGCTGAAGTTGGGCGATCTTTTCAAGTTTCACCTCTTTGGTTCCGCCAACAACTTCAACTTCTTTTCGTAATTCTACCGGATGCACACAAAACTTGGTAATCCCTACCAATTGTTCTCGCAAACCTAAATCGACCAGCAATTCGGTTTGGCTTGGCACTAAAGAAATAATTCGCTTCGGAGTTTCCTTCAACTGAAAATTTCGCCCTAATTGATCTTGAACTTGCATAAAAACAAAGTAAGAATTTTAAAGTTAAAACGAAAAATGATCGCTGGTAAAGATTAAAAATGTATTCTAAGATAAGGGAAAAATTATCTTATACCGTCGATTTTTAGAGTAGTAGAAACTTCTTGGGTTCCATGATATTTCTTACCGAACTTAATTTTGATATCATAATCGATGTGATACGCTTCGAGCACTTGATCTATTTTCTCTTTATCTGTTCGAGCAACATCAAGTTTTTGCCTAAAATTATTTAAATTCCCAAAAGCTAACATTAGTGGAGCTAAACTAACACCCATTATGATAATTGGAACAGTTGAAATTACACCGCTACCTAAAACATATTTGCCCAATAAATAACCTCCGATAATTATAGATAATCCAATGGAAAGAAAAATTACGAAATAGATATAAACTAAAATCTTTTGATCGTTAACTTTTTTGAATTTTATATTTACCTCTTTTAGTTTCTTTTCAAATTTTTCGGTTAGTTTAATTTTAGAGCAAGTTTTATTGAATTGAGGTTTAGTATTGGTTAAACTACAAATCGTTCCTTTTTTAAAATCAACTTTTTGATGATCACATAAACTGCAGTGAGTTGCTAGATTCATTTATAAAAAATTAAGTGATTTAATTTGCCAACTTACATATCCGCTAAAACGCTCTCCATCTCTTGTTGAAGCTCCTTTGCTTTTTCAGCAGCGGCTTCTGCAAAATTTTCATCAGTAGAAGCATAGATAATTCCGCGGGCAGAATTTATAAGTAACCCTACTTGATCGTTTAAACCGTATTTACAAACTTCAGCAACGCTTCCGCCTTGCGCTCCCACACCGGGAACTAAAATAAAACTATCTGGAATTATTTTTCGAATACCTGCAAAATATTCGGCTTTAGTCGCCCCTACCACATACATCAAATTGTGATGATTTTTCCAAGTTTGCGAGGTTTGTAGAACTTTTTTATAAACTTCTTCACCGTCTACTTTCTTGGTTTGAAAATCGAATGCTCCACGATTAGAGGTTAAAGCTAATAAAATGGTATGCTTATTCTCAAACTCTAAAAATGGCACCACAGAATCTTCTCCCATATACGGAGCCACGGTAATCGAATCAAAATTTAGATCGCTAAAAAAAGCTTTCGCATAACGCGTAGAAGTATTCCCAATATCACCACGTTTAGCATCGGCGATCGTAAAAATATCGGGATGCTTTTCATTTAAATAATTGATGGTCTTTTCTAAAGCCTGCCAACCTTTTATCCCATAAGCTTCATAAAAAGCAATATTGGGCTTGTAAGCTACAGCTAAATGATGCGTGGCATCGATAATTGCTTTATTAAACTCAAAAATCGGGTCTTCTCCAGCTAATAAATGTGTTGGAATTTTCTCTAGATCTACATCTAAACCGATGCATAGAAACGATTTTTTCTTTTTGATTTGGGAAACTAAGTCTTGGGTGGTCATAACAAATTTATATAGTAAAAAGCCCGCTCTATTAGGCGGGCAAACTCGTTTTATAAAGAATCTGAAGCTTCTTTAAGTTTTTCGGTATTGGCAACTAACTTTAACTCATCAATGATCTTCTGAATATCACCATTAATAATATTCTGTAGATCGTAAAGCGTTAAGTTAATACGGTGATCGGTTACACGACCTTGCGGATAGTTATACGTTCTAATCTTCGCACTACGGTCTCCACTCGTTACCATCGAACCACGCTTAGCAGCATCTTCTTCTTGCTTTTTAGCCAACTCCATATCGTATAAACGTGAACGTAATACTTTAAAGGCTTTCTCTTTATTTTTATGCTGTGATTTCTGATCTTGGCACTGCGCTACAATACCTGTAGGTTCGTGTGTTAAACGTACCGCAGAATAAGTAGTATTTACCGACTGACCTCCTGGACCTGACGAACAGAAGTAATCAATACGTACGTCTTTAGGATCGATCTGCACATCAAACTCTTCTGCTTCCGGGAAAACCATTACGGTCGCAGCACTGGTATGCACTCGACCTTGAGTCTCGGTTTGTGGTACACGTTGCACACGATGTACCCCGGCTTCATATTTTAAAGTTCCGTAGACATCTTCTCCAGAAACTTCAAACTGAATTTCTTTAAACCCACCGTTGGTTCCTTCAGAGAAATCTACCGTACTTACGCTCCAACCTTTGCTTTCACAATACTTGGTAAGCATTTTATAAATATCTCCTGCAAAAATACTGGCTTCATCTCCACCGGTTCCTGCACGTACCTCGACCACAGCATTCTTCGCATCTTCCGGATCTTTAGGCACCAACATCATTCTAATTTTTTCTTCTAATGCCGGTAATTCTTCTTTGGCTTCTTCTAACTGCATTTTTGCCATATCGACCATTTCAGCATCGCTGCCATCGGCAATAATTTCTTCGGCTTCTGCAATATTATCGGTAAGCTCTATGTATTTATCTCTTTCGACCATCAGGTCTTTAAGATCTTTATATTCTTTAGTTAGCTCTACGTATCTTTTTTGATCTGAAATGATATCGGGCTGAATAATTAAATCATTCACCTCATCGTAGCGCTGCTTAACTATATTTAATTTATCTATCATAATTCTTCCTCGTAAGTGCGACAAATTTACGATATTTTTAATGATTATTTAAGATTGAACAACAAGTTATAAAATTTTTGTAGTTTAGAAGAATGCGCTTAAAACTTGAACTCCTCTGGATTTTCTATCGAAAATTTTTCCTTGCCGGTTTACTGATTAATGTTGCATTGGCATTTTTTAATCTTCCACTTGCCGCAGCTATTCTATTTAAATTTCTATTAGTCATCATCATTACGATACAGGGTAAATTGAAGAAAAATTTTTCACTATTTGTGTTTTATCAAAATTTAGGGGTTTCCAGCATTCAATTATTGCTTGGAAGTTTTGTTCTTGAACTTCTTGGCTTGGTCTTCATTTATAAACTTACCGAAGTTATTTTATGATCTTAGAAGTTGACAATGTTGAATTGAATTTTGACCAAACCAGTATTTTACAAGGAATTTACCTTAAAGCTGAAACACAAAAAGTAACTTGTATTTTAGGAAGAAACGGCTGCGGAAAAAGCAGTTTACTCAAAATAATTTTCGGGAGTCTAAAAGCAAAATACAGCTTAGTCCGACTGAATAAGAAACCCATTACTAAAAAGTTCTTTCAAACGGGATTGGTTAATTATCTACCTCAGCATCATTACATACCTAAAGAGGTATCGGTAAAAAAAGCTTTTCAGCTTTATGGTTGTTCTTGGGAAGCGTTTTTAAAAGACTTTGATAGTTTTTTAGTCCACAAAAATGCAAAGATCAACGAACTCTCTGGAGGCGAACGTCGAATTATAGAAACTTATTTAGTCTTGCAATCGAAAGCGAAAGTATTGTTACTAGATGAACCGTTTTCAAATATCGCTCCGCTTCAAATAGAAAAGATCAAACAAATCATTCAGCAGCAAAAAGAAGAGAAAATCATCGTGCTTACCGATCACTTTTATGAAGATGTACTCGAAGTAGCCGATGTTCTTTACACCATTCACCACAAACGATCGCATTTAATTGAAGATGAAAACGATTTGGTAAATTTTGGCTATTTAAATTCAGCACAAAAGGCTATAATTCAACAATAACACCAATACCTAATTGCTGTTTCCATTGTATCTTTGGACCGGCATCGACCAACTCGCCTTCAGCATTTTCTTCTTGTACCTTAATATCGTCATCATATTTTAGGTGAGAACCTAATTTTGCCAGCACGTATTGATTTACTTTAAAATTGAAATTAAGCTCCCAGTTTACATCTATATTTCCGAATTTATTGATGTAATCGGTATAAAGACTGAGTTTATTGCTTAACCCGATATTTTCAAAAAGTTGTGTATTATATTCGTTAGTAAGTAAAATCCCTAGTTCTGTACGTACATTTTCGCCTTCAGAAATTAAATTACCCTCTTCATCGTAAACCGCCGGTTCAACTCCAAATGCACCATCATTAGCTAAATCCTGATCCAATACAAATGTAGAACGCATCGTAAGTGGTGAGGCATAAACATTGAGATGAAGATCTTCATTATTGTATTCTGACCCAACCCCTAAAAATAGATAGGCCGGTGCCATTATGGTTGAAATCTTATTAGACCTATCGGGATAATTATAACCGTTAGAAAACTGCGTACTGAAATTCATCTTTGCAGAACTGTACCAATTGGAAATCGTATCTTTTCGATAACCAAATGTAGAGTTGATCTCTAAATGATCGTCGGTTTTTCTAACCTCTTGATCTTTTTGCTTATTTATACCATATCGAGCAATAAACTCATTATTCCATCTTAAGTTTTTTCTTTCGTAGATTCTTTTCACATCTACGTTTAATAAACCTGCAACAGAATTTGCACCACCGGCATTCCAGTTTACAAATGCAACTTCGCTCAAATCTAAACCTATTCTATTAAGTTCTTTCCAAAATGTGATATAAGGGTGTCTTTTGCTAAGACGTTTAAGCTTATCTGTAGCAGTTACCGGGTAAAATGGTTTTACAGCGTATGGAGTTATTTTATTTATAGTATTTATACTGTCTCTAACTTGCGCTTGAGAGACCGTATAAGCTAGAACTATAATTACAAAAAGGATTTTCTTCAACATGAAGTACTAATTATTGGCTTTAATAAGTAAAACTCCCAAATTCGCTATTTATTGTTAACTTTTTTTCTGCTGAAGCTTCAACTCTTCCTACAATCTGAGCATCAACATGAAAAGATTTTGATATTTCTATAATTTCTTCAGCATATTCTTGAGGCACGTAAATTTCCATTCTGTGTCCCATATTAAATACCTGATACATTTCTTTCCAATCGGTTTTACTTTCTTGCTGAATCAATTTAAACAATGGCGGCACCGCAAACATATTGTCTTTGATCACGTGTAGATCATCACCGATAAAGTGAAGTATTTTGGTTTGCGCTCCCCCACTACAATGTACCATCCCGTGTATTTCTTCCGAAGTATATTTTGAAAGAATTTTCTTGATAATCGGTGCGTAAGTTCTTGTTGGAGAAAGTACTAATTTTCCGGCATCTAAAACCGAATCTTCAACCGTTGAAGTTAGTTTTTTTGTTCCTGAATAAATTAATTCTGAAGGAATCGAGTTGTCGAAACTCTCCGGATATTTTTCAGCTAATTCTTTATTGAATACGTCGTGACGTGCAGAAGTAAGTCCGTTACTTCCCATCCCACCGTTGTATTCTTTTTCGTAAGAAGCTTGGCCTGAAGAAGACAAACCAACAATAACATCGCCGGCTTTAATATTAGCATTATCGATTACCTTGCTACGCTTCATTCTTGCAGTTACGGTAGAGTCGACAATGATGGTTCTTACCAAATCACCAACATCTGCAGTTTCACCTCCGGTAGAATGAATTTCTACACCAAAGCTTTTTAATTCTGCAATTAGTTCTTCCGTTCCATTAATGATGGCTGAAATCACCTCACCCGGAACTAAGTTTTTATTTCTACCAATGGTAGAAGAAAGTAAAATATTATCGGTTGCTCCCACGCACAAAAGATCGTCGATATTCATAATAAGTGCATCCTGTGCTATCCCTTTCCACACAGAAATATCTTCGGTTTCTTTCCAATACATATACGCCAATGAAGATTTTGTACCGGCGCCATCGGCATGCATAATAAGACAATAGTCTTCATCTTGGGTTAAATGATCGGGAACAATTTTACAAAAGGCTTTAGGAAACAAACCTTTATCTACGTTCTTTATAGCGTTATGTACATCTTCTTTTCCTGCGGAAACGCCTCTTTGCGCGTAACGTTTACTTACTTCTTGACTCATTTTATTTGGTATTGGAATTGCAAAAATAAGGAATTAAAAAAACCCCGTTTACAAAAACGGGGTTGTATTCTTAAAAGTTATTCAGATTAATACGTGAATAACAATTCTCTGTACTTAGCGATTGGCCATAATTCATCATCAACCAAGATCTCTAATTTATCACAGTGATATCTAATATCATCAAAATAAGGTCTTACTTTATCGCAATAAGCAAATGCTTTTTCTTCAGCATCTTCTAACTTGTTTGCTTCACGACGTGCATCGATCATTTCGGTAATACCTTTATTGATCTTAGCAATATGACCAGAAATATCTTCAATGATCGTTAATTGCTCTGCTGCGTGCTTTTTAAATTCACTTCCGTAAATTTCTTTAAGCCCTTGTACGTTTTTAATTAAAATGTTCTGGTATCTAATAGCTGTTGGGATTACGTGATTTCTTGCGATATCACCTAACACACGACCTTCGATCTGGATATGCATTGCATATTCTTCTACTTCAATTTCGTGACGTGCTTCCATTTCTACACGGTTCATTACTCCTAAACCTTCAAACAACTTAATAGTTTTGTCTGCAACTTTTACCTTTAAAGCTTCCGGAGTTTTCTTATTATTGCTTAAGCCACGTTTTTTAGCTTCTTTTTCCCAAGCTTCACCATAACCATCACCTTCAAATCTAATTTTCTTAGATTTTTTAATGTATTCTCTAAGAATATTGAAGATCGCATCATCTTTCTTCATTTTCTTATCTTTCACTAGCTTATCTACTTCAACTTTAAAATCTTGAAGTTGCTTCGCTACTGCCGCATTTAAAACAGTCATTGGGTTAGAACAGTTTGCAGTTGAACCTACTGCTCTAAACTCAAATTTATTACCGGTAAAGGCGAAAGGTGAAGTTCTGTTTCTATCGGTATTATCTAGTAAAATTTCTGGAATTTTACCTACTACATTTAATTTAAGATCTGTTTTTTCTTGTGGAGAAAGTTTACCATCGGTTACTTTTTCTAATTCATCAAGAACTTTAGTTAACTGAGAACCAATGAAAACCGAAATAATTGCCGGCGGCGCTTCGTTTGCTCCTAAACGGTGATCGTTAGATGCCGTTGCAATAGAAGAACGGATTAACTCTTCGTTATCGTAAACCGCTTTGATCGTATTGATAAAGAAAGTTAAAAACTGAAGGTTCTTCATTGGCGTGCTACCAGGACTTAATAAGTTTACTCCTGTGTTTGTTGCTAACGACCAGTTGTTATGCTTACCACTACCGTTTACTCCTGCAAATGGCTTCTCGTGAAAAAGCACTTTAAAATGATGACGCTCAGCAACTTTATCCATCACATCCATTAATAATAAGTTGTGATCTACCGCTAAGTTTACTTCTTCAAAAATTGGTGCTAACTCAAATTGGTTAGGTGCAACCTCATTATGACGTGTTTTTACAGGAATACCTAATAACATACATTCGGTTTCCAAATCACGCATGTAATTAATCACACGTGTTGGGATAGAACCAAAATAATGATCATCTAACTGCTGACCTTTAGCCGGTGCGTGACCTAATAAAGTTCTTTCCGCTAAAACTAAGTCTGGACGAGAAGCTGCTAAAGCTTCATCTACCAAGAAATATTCTTGCTCCCAACCTAAAGTAGCATTTACTTTAGTTACTTTTTTATCAAAATATTTCGCTACTTCTGTCGCTGCACTATCTAAAGCTTGTAGCGAACGTAACAATGGCACTTTATAATCTAACGCTTCTCCTGTATAAGAAACAAATACGGTAGGAATACAAAGTGTAGTTCCTAAAATAAATGCAGGAGAAGTAGGATCCCAAGCAGTATAACCTCTTGCTTCAAAAGTATTTCTAATTCCGCCGTTAGGGAAACTAGAAGCATCTGGTTCTTGCTGTACTAAAGCACTACCGCCAAATTTTTCGATCGCAGAACCGTTACCGGTTGGCTCAAAAAAGGCATCGTGTTTCTCTGCAGTAGAACCTGTTAAAGGTTGAAACCAGTGTGTGTAGTGCGTTGCTCCTTTAGAGATCGCCCACTCTTTTAATCCGGTTGAAATATGATCGGCTAAATTTCTATCGATTTTAGAACCTTTTTCGATAGCATCCATCACACTATTGTAAGAATCTTTGGTAAGGTATTGGCGCATAGCCGGTTCGTTGAATACGTTTTTACCAAAAATTTCAGATCGCCTAGCAGGTTCTTCTACCTCTACCGGCTTTCTGTTTAATGTTTTCTTTAAAGCTTGAAATCTTAGCGTTGACATTTATAATTAACTTTTTGTGTTGCTAGGCACAAAAATAGTGTTTTTATAAATACCCCCTAATTTTTTTTGTTAAGTTCTTAAAAAAGTATCCTTAAAATTATCTTACCCCTAAATTTGAATAGCTACTACGAAAAAGTGAGTCCTACAAACACAGCATACCCTATAAAGATAATTAAACCTTTATATCTGCTGAAGGTATAACGCTTCGGAAGGAACACTAAAGGTAATAAAATTATTGCAAACCCCAACATCCAAAATATATCGTTGGTTAAGACTGCTTTAGATTCTAAGTTAATGGGATTAATAAGTGCAGTAACTCCTAAAACAGAAGCAATATTAAAAATATTAGAACCTATTAAATTACCTAATGAAAGTGCTTTCTCTTTTTTAAGCGCCGCAATCACAGAGGCTGCTAACTCGGGAACACTCGTACCAATAGCAATCATGGTTACCGAAATTACGCGCTCGCTTACACCCAGTTTTTTCGCTAGATCTACCGAACCTTCTACCAGCCATTCAGATCCAAAATAAAGTGCCGCTCCACCGATTAATAACCAAATCACAATTTTAAACCCTGAAATACCTTGCAAACTATCATCGACTTCTTCTGTGGCGACCTCATCGTGTTTTCTGGCTCTTCGTATTAAAATGAACAAATAAAGTACAATAGCCGCTAAGAAAATACCACCTTCAAGTCGAGATATCTGATAACCGCTTTGCAAAAAGACATAAAGCGCTAAAGAAAATAAGACCATTACCGGCCAATTGAATTTATAAAAGTCTTTATCGACATCGATCGAACTTATGATGGAAGTGATCCCTAATACCAAACCTATATTTGCTATATTAGAGCCAATCACATTGCCTAAACTTATATCTGAAAAGCCTTCTAATGCTGCTTGCAAGCTTACCAACAACTCTGGTAAAGAGGTAGCAAAAGAAACCACGGTTAACCCGATGACCATTTTAGAAATATTGAATTTAAACGATAATGCTACCGAAGATCGCACTAGATACTCTCCTCCTACTACCAACAAAATAAAACCGGCAACTATTAAAACTATAGACATAGTAAGCTATTTTTCTTGCGAAGATAAGAGAATCTCTCGAGAAGAGTTTTAATTATTCAATTCAACATAAACTAAAAAAACCTCTCTTACTAAAGAAAGGTTTATTCAATTATTTTTCTACTAACATTCAACTATCGCTTTATTAGCTTTAATGTTTCTTCATTAGCACCAGAACTTACTTTTAAGAAATAAATACCGGCAGCTAAATTTTCCATATTTATGGTTAAGTCTTTCTTATTTACAGAATGATTCTGGATTAATTTCCCGAAGATATCAAATAGAGATGCATTCTGAATTTCCTGTTTTGCTTCAATATTTACAAAATTATAAGTTGGGTTAGGATAAACCTTGATAATATCTGCATTTGAAGGATCTTTAACCGCTAAAGTAGACTCACCGGTTAGCGCAATATTATTTAATCGAACTTCGTCACCATTATCTACTGTCATATCTACCCCATCAAAACGCATTCTTATTTTAAAGTCGGTATTATCATTTGCTATAGAAATATTCGAAAAATCGAATTCTCGAACTTCATAATCGTCTGGAACGGTAACTGTAGCATTTGCCAGACCGGCATCTACCCAAGCACTACCATCCCAATAATCTAATAAAATAGTATCTGCAGCGCCATTAGTTTCTACAGCAAAAGAAAATTTAATGTTTTCTAGGTTATCTGTAGGCATTTCAAATTCCAGGTAATTTTCTGCCCCACCAAACTGAAAGGGTTGCTTTATTTGAACTCCTTTCATAATATCTTCTGAATAAGGAATATTAGTGTTTGCTTCCGGCATATAATTTAGATCGGTAGGAGAATTTTTTCTTTCAAAAGATGCTGTTCTCCAATCCGGGTGACTCTCATCAAACGGATAGCCTGTTAGACAACTTGTATAATTAATAGTTGCTAATAAACCGTTATTAGAATAGGTAGCATCTAAGCCTAATAATGGAGTATCGTTAGGAATATCACTATCCATTAACCAAAAATAAACTACTTCTTCTGTATTTACAGGCAAAGCTGTGAAATTTGCCTGAACTTGCATATTTGTACTAGGTATAACTGTTAACATATTGTCTGTACCGGTTACATCTCCAGACCAATGCGAGAACTCATATCCTGGCATTGCAATTGCTTCTAAGGTAACGGGAATCGCTTCAAAATATTTACCAACCCAAGGATATGGGTTTTGTGAAACTCCAGGTGTTTCTTCTTTAACTTCAATAGTATTTATTTTTACAAATCCAGCTTGAACATCTGAAACATCTAATGTAATATCTATGACACTATTTAAATTGAAATAATTTTGAAGTTGAGTTCTTTGAGCATTCGGTCGATTAGTACCCCAATCTAACAAATCGGTTTGCTCAGAAGATTCATAGAAATCGGTTTTAGGATATCTCGCTTCATCTTCAACCAAATAAGGACTCACTTCAGTAAAAGTAAAATTCACCACATCATTAAAATAACTTGTTTCTAAAACAGTATTCATCACATCGGCAAACCGATTAATAAATTGATGTTGAAAATCTGTGTTTTCCAGTAAAGCTCCTAAAAGTGCTTCATTATTATTATTTAACGGGTCTGCCCAATGCTCCATCCAATTAATGTTATCATTTAAAGAAGCTTCAAAATCTTGTACGGTCACTCTCCATTTACCATCTCCGTATTCATTATTCACCGGTGTTCTTACTTTCCAGAAAACACGCTCATAACTATCGTTTGCGGCGAAAATCTCTAAGACCATATGATCGATATAGGATTTCATATCTAACATTGAAGCTGCTTGATCGAAATTAGCTTGAACACTCATATTATTATTCAATATGTAATCGCGCATATCGATGTAATCATCAAAGTCCGGGTTGTCACCTTCGTCTAATTCACAATTCACCCCTTTACAATCGATCATCACAATATCATCATCATCTAGATCAAAATTTAATGCAAAATGATGTTTATCGATTCGATCACGTATTGCGGTTAATCCCCAATACTCTCCATTAATAAAATGAATAGCCGGCTGTATTCTTGCTACACCATTATAAATTGGCTGCATAGCTCTATTAAAAACCACATCGTAAGATACTGGGCCACCACTACCGTTACCGCGAAGCATTATTCGTTTAAATTCATTATTATTTGCAACTGTTGCATCTGGTATACTCACATTAAACAAATCATGCTCAAATGTGTTTTGACTACTATAATCACTTCTTGCGTAAAGACGTAAATTTTTAATTGCTAAAGCTCTAGAATTATTTCCGTGAATTCTCATTCCTCCATTTACATTCGTAACAGAATTTAATGTGATTGATTCAAATAACTCAACACTGGTAGGATACTCCCAATCGCTACCTCTACGCCAATAGTTATTCCAATCTGGTCGCCAGTATTGAGTGTTTGAGGGATTTTCTATTCTCCAAGTATCGAAATCGACACCAGAGGTATAAATACCATCATTATAGTCGAATAAATAATTTTCTTGAATCTGAAGCGAAATTACCGGAATATCATAAGGATTACCCCCCGACCATACAAAGTAAGTTTGCGAAACTGTTTCAGACTCAATCCCGCTTACATAGGCTTTAGCTTTTATTACCGTAGCTTTTCTAACCGGATTTAAAGGAGTAATCAAATCAAATTGATGAGGGTTTTTTATGGTTAACACATCGGGATCTGGTGAGCGATCGTCGATAGTAATCGGTGCTGAATATACATTAGATATATATGAACTTGTTAATAATGGTCCCGGAGTATCTGTAGGCTGAAGCGGATATTGATTTTTATAAGAAAAACTTGTACCGCTTAAATTAGATAAATCAGGTTCTGAACCATCTAAAGTATACACAATCTGTACGTTTGGATCTGCATGAGATAGGGTTAGATTAAAAGTAGCAGTATATAATCCTGAATTATGAGAGAATGTAGGCGGAATCATTAACTGTGCTAAGCCTGTACCTATATTAGAAGCCCCAGGCGTTGGAGTATAAAAAAACAACCAAGAACCCGTCCCGTCAGGCTGTCTTCCTAAAGAAACATCGGTATCTAATTCTGTCTCTGGTGCTATATCAATAATATTACCTTGGTCATCTGTAAAAAAAACATCTTCACCACCTGCACTAATCTTAAAGTTAGTATGAAAATCTTGCCCCAATACCGATATATTTTTATCGGAAGCCCAAATTAATAGATATTCTCCGGGCTGAATATCGTAAGCAGGAAACGTCCACTGAAAAAGATCTGTATCATTATCAGACAAACCAAAGCCATCTAAATTTATAGGTGTAGTGCCATAATTATAAATCTCTATCCAATCTTCGTAATCGCCATCTGTATCGGCAATTACATTATCGTTAGATGCCATAACCTCATTAATAGCTAAGTCTTGACTAAATACACTTAAACTAAAAAAGAGCAAAAAAATTAAACCTAGGTTTTGGGTAATTTTATTTTTCATTTAGTAGATTTTTGAAACATTAATTACTATTTACCTATCCAACACCTATATAGAAGAATAGACTTTAATTAATATTTTGATTAGTTGTAACGCTAACTTAACATTTAATTTACATCTCTAACTAATTAAGCGTCAAAGGGTAAAATAATCCGACAAAACCCAAGAATTTGAATTCACCAATAAAAAAACTACATATTTAGTTGATTAACTATAAAAATAGTTGTGTAACTTATTTTTTAGTTATAAGTTTGAAATGCGTTAAGGATAGAAGCGGCATCCTTTTTAGATTTTTCATCTAAAAAGATATAGCGAATAGACTAACCCGCAGGAAAACGCCCAACATATATTTTGTAAAATGGAAAAACTTACCAACAAAGAAGAAGAAGTGATGCAGGCACTATGGAAGCTTAAAGAGGCTTTTGTGAAAGAGATCTTAGCTGAAATGCCCAATAGTAAATTGCATTACAATACGGTATCGACCCTGGTACGCAAACTGGAAGATAAAAATTTTGTAGCACACGAGGCTTTTGGCAATACGCATCGCTATTACCCTACCATTAGTAAAGAGGCTTACAGCTCGTATTTTATGAAAAATGCTTCTCAGAAATTTTTTGATAATTCGTATAAAAAAATGGTTTCATTTTTTGCGAAGGAGGAGAAAATTAGCGCGGAAGAGTTACGGGAGATTTTAGAAATTATCGAAAACAAAAAGTAATGGAATTTTACATTTACTTATGGAAAAGCACCGCGGTACTAAGTCTATTTTTCTTGGTCGATTTTTTCTTGCTCAAAAAAGAGACGCTTTTTAAGCAAAACCGATACTTTTTATTGGCAGGCGTGATTTGTGCTTTAGTTTTTCCGTTGATCGAGTTTACGCAAGTTACTTATATCGAGCGTGCATCTACTCCATTTAATTTCGGCGATATCCCGATCACTAATTACCAGTCGGAAGAACCTGAATCTTTTAATTGGTGGCAACTTCTTTTCTATATTTATATAGCCGGAGTTGTGGTCATGATTATTCGGTTTGGTGTGCAATTAATAGGTTTAATCAAGATCTTAAACAAGCCAAAATATAAAGACACTGATGGTTTTTACCATATAGAACTACACGAAAAAATCTCGCCATTTTCATTTTTTAAATACATTGCTTACTACCTAGAATCGTATAACCGGGAGGAATTAGATTTTATTATTCAACATGAAAAAATTCACGGGCGCCAATACCATTCGGTCGATGTATTGCTTAACCAGTTTTCACTTATTGTATTTTGGTTTAATCCATTAGCCTGGGGCTACCAAAAAAGAATTTTAGAAAACTTAGAGTTTATCGCCGACCATGAGGTTGCTAATGAAGGTAATTTTCAGCAAAAAAGCTACGAGTTAACTTTATTAAAAGTTTCTACCAATTACGAAGCGCCAAGCTTGGCGAATCAATTTTATCAATCATTAATCAAAAAACGAATTATTATGTTAAACAAAAAACCGTCACAGAAAAGCGTCTTTTTTAAAAGTCTTATTATTTTACCTCTATTAGGTTTCTTCTTATGGAGTTTTAATGTAAATGAAGAGGTTGAATATTTACCTGCGGAAAATTCGATCATTTCTCAGGAAATTCCTCAGGACTCAGTAATTGTAAATTCTAAAATTTCTATTAGTGAAATCAGCCTTACTTACGATAAAAATACGACTGAAAAACAACTCGCAGAAGACCAAAAATTTTTCAAAGAAGAATTCGGAATTAAGCTGAAGTATTCAAAACTAAAGTTTAATAAAAATAACGAACTTACTCGATTGAAGCTTAGTATTGAAGATACTGACGGTTTTTCTAAAACAGTTTATTCCGGGAAAAATGAAGAATTTCAAGTTGTATATTTCTACAAAAATTTCGAAAATGGAGAGACTAAGTTTGAATTAGGCGTTCACGCTGTTGAAAATAAACCATACGGAACTTCTGATCTTTATGAAGTGATTAATGATTCGGGTATCATTATTTTAAACGGAAAGGAAGAAAAACTAAATCAGCTTAAAAACACCATTATTCTTGCAGAAACTACCACTCAAGAAAATGGAATTGCCCACATAAAAGGTAAGCTAATAGAAAATTATAAAGATAAAATGCGGGGTGAACAACCTAAAACCTTCATCAAAATTACAGATGAAGCCGAAGCAAACATCATTCAGTTTTCAGGAATAAAAGTAAATTCTCAACCTAAAAAGAAATTTTCAGATCAAGTAATCATTAAAAAAACTGAAAACATTAATGCTACCGGTTCACCTCAAGAGTATGAACAAATAGCTAACAGCATAATGACTTCTCAACAAAAAGATCCTTTAATTTTTATCGATGGAGAAGAAGCTACGCAAGAAGAAATGAAAAATCTAAAGCCTTCGCTCATTAAAAGTATGAATATATTTAAAGATGAAAATACCATCGAAAAATATGGTGAAAAAGGTAAAAATGGTGTGATCGAAATTACCCTTAAAACAGAAGAAGAAATAAAAAACTCAACTAACAATACTAGTTTTAAAAAAAGTAATACAGTTGAAGTTTTAAAAACAAAAAATAGTCTTACGTACAAAAGTGATCTTCTTGCACCTCTTTATTTAATCGACGGTAAAAAAGTTGAAAAAGAAGAAGTAAACGAATTAGATCCTTCAACCATAAAAAGTATAAATGTATTGAAAGATGAAAATGCCATCGAAAAATATGGTGAAGAAGGAAAAAATGGAGTTGTCGAGATATCTTTATTAGAATCTAAAAATAATACTGATGATGTTTGGTCTATTTCAAAAGGTAAAAATTATGAAGAGGGTGATTACCTCTTTGTCGTTGGCAACAATCTTATTGAAAAAGAAGAATTAGATAAAATTCAAGCAGACAAAATTAAAAACATACGTGTTTACACTCCAGAAGATGCTAAAAAGATACTAAATATAGATACAAAAGGCAAAAAGGTAATGGAATTTGAGCTGTATGGTAAAAATGAAAAACATAGACTTTTACCGGAAGACATTTTAAAACAGAAAAAATACCAAGACCTCATTAAAAACAAAAATGTCTTAATTCTGGTAGACGGAAAAGAAATCTCACGGAAGCAGCTCCAACAACTAGATCAAACTAAAATTAAAACAGTATTTTCTGCAGACGGAGACACTGCAGTAAAAAAATTCGGAGAAAAAGCTAAAGCAGGTGTGATAGTCATCAATACAAAATAGCTTAAAAATTTGCTAAACTTCACAACCTCAACTTCTTTTCGTTGAGGTTTTTGTATTTTTAAAACAAAAACGATGAATCTTAAAACATCCATTTTTAGAGGACTTTCAAAACTTAACAAATTGGTTTTACCTAATTATACCAAAAAAGGTTTAGAACTGCAGAAAGCCAGCAAATTTCAATTAGCGATCATTGCTTGGAAAACTTGGGTCACTAAGAACTCTGCCACGAACCCAAATCAAAAACTATTAAGTAATTAATATTGCAAAAGTGAATTGACTTCAACAGTGCTTAACTTCTTTCTTCCTTCTTCTAGAAAAGCCAACTCGATCAAAAAGTTACACTGAACGATTTCTCCACCCAAACGTTCAACTAAATTACAAGCTGCTTTTGCCGTTCCGCCGGTGGCCAGCACATCATCATGAATCAAAATTTTTTGTCCCGGTTGTATCGCATCTTCGTGAATTTCCAAAACATCTTGCCCATATTCTAGATCGTAACTTTCCTGCAAGGTCGTATAGGGTAATTTTCCTTTTTTCCGAATCGGAACAAAACCGGCATCAAAACGTTTTGCCAATAACGTAGCCAGAAAATAACCTCGAGACTCTATGCCCACCACCAAATCGATTTCAGAATTGATAGCATCTGCAAATTTCTGCACACAATAGTCTAAAGCTTTAGGGTTTTGTAATAGCGGAGTAATATCTTTATAAGAAATCCCTTCCTTAGGAAAATCGGTCACAATTCTAATATAATTGTTTAAATTCATAGCTTCTGTTATAGATTCGAAGATAAATATAAGACCTGAAAATTAAAATAAGAATTTTCTCACTAAAGACTTTGTATTATTGCAGAAAAGAAATATATTTGCACCCGCAAAAAGGCCTCGTGGCGCAACTGAATAGCGCATCTGATTACGGCTCAGAAGGTTGCAGGTTTGAATCCTGCCGAGGTCACTACTCAAAAACGCAATTACTTAATCTTAAAGTAATTGCGTTTTTTGATTTCTATCAAAATTTCTTTTTAAAATTGCTTAACTTTAAGAAGTAATGTTTTGAACTTCGCAATATGACAAAAGAAATTCCATTGATATTAGCAGTAGATGATGAGTTAATGAATTTGGAATTACTCTCTTTCATCATCAAAAAAATCGATCTTCATTTTGTGGGGGTGCAAAAAAGTACGGAAGCACTTTCGGCGATCAAAAACAAACAACCCGACTTAATCTTGCTCGATGTGACGATGCCCGAAATCAACGGTTTTGAGCTTTGCCAATTGATCAAAGAAGACAAAGACCTCAACGATATTCCCATCATTTTTGTGACCGGAAAGCAAAAAGTAGAGCACAAAGTAAAAGGCTTACAACTAGGAGGGGTCGATTATGTCACCAAACCCTACAACGAACATGAACTACGCGCGCGGATCCAAACTCATTTAGAACTGGCTTCGGCCAAGCAACAAATAGAAGATCAGGCCCAAAAGCTAGCCAAAGATAATGCACTGCTCAATCACATGTTTTCGATCATTGGGCACGATTTACGCTCTCCCCTAAGTGCTATTAAAATGCAGCTCGATTTTATTTTAAGAGGAATTATCGATCCGAAAGCAGAAGATTTCAGCTCCACGACAGTCCAAAGCCTTTCGCTCACCTCTTCAGAAGCCTTTAACCTCTTAGACAATTTATTGGGTTGGGCAAAATCGGAAACCGGGGTACTCACCACACTAAAAGAAGCGGTAAATTTACAGAACCTAGTAGCGCAAACCGCTCGCTTGCAACAACTCGGCTTTACCAATAAGCATATTTCTTTTCGGCAAGAGATCCCCGAACAAGCGACCGTACTTGCCGATTTCAATATGCTAAAAACCATCTTAGTCAACCTGGTTTCGAATGCGATCAAGTTCACCCCAAAAAAGGGAACAATTTCGGTGACGGCGGAAGAAACCCCCACCCACTGGAAAATTTTGGTGACCGACTCCGGCGTGGGTATGGGCACCGCACAGCTAAAAAAAGTTTTGGATCCTGATATTCATTTCAGCAAAAAAGGAACCGAAGAAGAAGCGGGCACCGGATTAGGCTTAGTGCTCTGTCAAGATTTCTTGAAGAAAAACGACAGCCAACTGCAAATCGAAAGCAAAAAAGGAAAAGGTAGCACCTTTTCCTTCTCCTTAGCGAAAGCTTAAATCGCTTGGTTATGCATCACGCCTCGTTTGGCACGTTCCCAATTCACCGATTGATTGCCTTTCATATACCGAGCAAAGCCTAAGTACACCGAAAAATTCATCATCAAAAAGTAATAGGGAATAAAAAGTACTTTCAAACGAATTTCTTTGGTTTCTAAAAACCAGCCTAATAAGGCTGCCACATAAAATAACACCTGCCCCAAAAATAATAGGGAATAGAGGTGCATACTCCCCAAACCTTCTTGCATGGCGATCACAAAATTTAAGGGAAAAATAATTCCTAGCAATAGCGGCGTGAGCGTCCAACGCAAGACCCGATGAGAAATGTATTGAAACGATAAGGTAGTATAGCGGAATACATTCAGTAAGGCTTTTAAACGCACTACCGATTGGATCCCCCCGGCAGCGATGCGGACTTTCCGCTTTAATTCTTCTTTAACATTGGCAGAAGAAGTCTCGATCGCATAGGCATTAGGGTTGTATTGAATGGTGTAACCTTTCATCGCCACGCGTAGAGAAATCATAAAGTCATCGAGGAGCGTATCTTTTTCTACCTCTTGCCATAACTCGGTGCGTATCGCAAATAATTCTCCGGCAGCACCGACTACCGAATATAATTCGGCATCCCATTTTTTCAATTGCGATTCGTATTTCCAATACATGCCCTCGCCTGCTCCGGCCGCGTGATCGGCTTCCTTGCTATAAATTCGCTTTTCTCCAGATACACAACCCACCTTAGGATCGCTAAATAAATTCACGATTTCCTGGATGGAATCGAGACCTAATTCAGTATTGGCATCAGAAAAAATAATGATGGGCGTGTTCACAAACTCCATACCCCGGTTCATCGCTGCAATTTTACCGGCACGCTCGTCTTGATGGTAAACTTCTACGCCTTCATAATTTCGAAGCAACTCCGGCGTGCCATCATCAGAGCCATCGGTCACCCAAATTTGTTTGACTTTATCTTGATGATAACGTAAGTTACGGGCGTTCTTCACTTTGTCTGCTACATAATCTTTTTCGTTAAAAGCACTCACAAACAAGGTTACTTCCGGCTCGTAAGCAGCGGTTGAAGTCTTTTTGGATTGAGGTCGAAACATACGCTTCAGCTTTACCAAAACGAACAACAACATGCCGTAGCCTAGGTAGGAGTAGAAAATGACGAATAGGGCGATCCAGAATAAAATTTTTAAAGCTTCCATAGGTTGAAGATTAGATACGTTCCCATTGCTGGGTTTCGTGGTTATAGGTTTTAATAACTTTGGCGGGGTTGCCCACCGCGATAGAATAGGGCGGAATATTTTTAGTGACCACACTGCCTGCCCCTACCTGACTCCGTTTACCAATAGTAACTCCGGCCAAGACGACGCTATTGGCGCCAATATGTGCTTCTTCCCCAATAATCGTAGGTCGAATATCTAAGGCTTGTTCACTCGAATTTTTATGGGCATCGGCATAACCATGGTTAAAACCGGCTACAAACACGTGTTGCCCCAAACCGGAACCATCTCCCATTTGTACGGGACCAATCACAACGCTACCAATCCCCACGCGCACGCGATCGCCAATCCTTACCGCTCCGGAACCATTATTAACGGTGCAAAAAGATTCGATGGTACTTTGAGCCCCTACTTCAAAAGGGTTCCAAGGGAACACATCGATACGAGCGTTTCTACGAATCACCGATCCCTTTCCTCGTTTATGAATAAACGGGTTCATCAATAATTTCACCCATAATCTGGGTCTTGGGTTTCGTTGAGGTGCCAGCATTCGTAAGGTAAATTGCTTGGCTTTCGGATTATTTTTTATTGCAGACACTATTCCCATAACTTTACTACTTTAGGGTTTTTTGCTTTTGCTTGAGCGATACTTTGGCTAATGGCGTTTACATTCTGCTCCCAAGTATGAGCCCGACCAAAAGCCTTTCGCTTAGCGATCAAGGCATCTGAATTTTCACTCAGAGCTTTCGTAATCAGCTGTATATAATCTTCGGTAGTTTCTCCTAAATAGGTATATTCCTCAAAGTAATCCATTGCTTTGGTGGCCGAGGCTACCACAGGTTTTCCCATGACCAGATATTCATCGATCTTTCTCGGGTAATTGCCCATCGTCGCCTCATTGATCAATTGCGGATTGATCGCTACATCAAATCCTTTGATATAGCTTGGTAAGCTTTCCGGCGCTTGACTTCCTAAAAAATGAACATTCGGAAGTTGATGTAAACAGGCCGCTTTAAAGTTTTCATCTTCAGGTCCTACCAATACAAAACTCCACTCCGGTTGCTGTTGCGCCAATTCGGTTAACAAAGGAATGGATAACCTTCGGCTACTTAAAAAGCCTACATAGCCAATAATAGGTCCGTCGATGTCGTGAAGTGCTTCAGCAATTTCAATCTCACGCTGGTCTTCATCAAACAAACTCGTATCACACCCTTGTCCCACCATATACGCATGCGGGTTGTATTGCTGAGCGTATTCGGTATATAAAATCGAATTATTCACAACGCAATCGGCTTTCGCGATCAATTGAGGTTCTAAGCGTTGCCCATGCTTTTTCCAATACGGGTTTTTCACTAAATAATCTCGCATGTAATACACGTAGGTTTCCGGCTGTAAAAACTCCTGAATGTGCTGCCCTAAAAACATCGAGCTATCGTTAAACACGATATAATCTTCAAAACCTAAACGATCGATCGCACTTTTAATATCGGCACAAAAACGCTTGGCGTTTCGCTTATTGAAGTAATCGAACAAACCCTCGTGCGGAATGGAGTTGATCGACTCGACCAACTGACTCGGATACAAATTCCAGAGTTGTGCTTGTAGTTGTATCAAATCCTGATCTTCTCCTTTTTGTACCCGAATGCGCTTCTGAATTTTTTCGGTATTTCGCTCTCGGTATTTTGAGACGCGATCTAAGGGTGGATTTACGTACAACACCCGGTTATGCTTGGCAAAGGCTAAAGCAATATTCTTACAGTTGCTGCCAATTTGAATATCCCATGCCTGAATCCCCATCACGATAATGGCTCTATCTTTCATCATTTGTTGAGGTATTTTTGTTGATATACTTCTCGGTAAAGTGCCAATACGCTTTTTGCCATATGCGTCCACGAAAATTGCCTAGCGCGTAAAATCCCCTTTTCGGTTAAAAGTTTTGCTAAGGCTTGATCTTCGACCACTCGCTGCATAGCTTTGGTGATTTCTTGCGTTTGTAACGGATTTACCAAAATAGCGGCTCCATCTTCTCCGGCCACTTCCGGCATTGAAGATGTGGTAGAAGTAATCACCGGTACGCCACAAGCCATTCCCTCTAAAATAGGAATCCCAAAACTCTCGCGTAACGACGGATAAAGAAAGGCTTGGGCCTGACTAATAATCGCCGGCAGTTCTTCATTTGGCACGTAGCCGGTAAGATGAATAAACTCCTGAAGCGCCGGTTCATCGATTTGCTGTAAGAGTTTGGTCAATTCTGCTTGATCATAATCGAGCATCACCAAATGGTATTTTTTCGACTGCTTTTTATTAAAATCGGCAAAAGCTTGTAAAACGCCTTTGGTATTTTTCTTAGGATCGGTATTGCCTAAAAAGAAGAAAAAACGCTCGGGTAAACTATATTTTTCTTTGATCTTAGTCAGCGCCACTACATCGGTCACTTTTTCAAAATGTGCTCCAACCCCATTATAAACCGCGGTTAACTGTGCTTCGTTCAGCTTAAAAAAGTGTTGGATCCTTCTTTTTTCGTAGGTAGAAACCGTAATTACTTTGGCTGCATTTCTCACGACCGTAGGCACCACAAACCGTCGGTACATATTGCCCAGCTTTTGGTACCAAGTGCCTTCCTTTTTAAAAATACTTACACTCTCTAAATAAATAATATCGTGCAAGGTTACTAACGTAGGAATATCGGTCACCAACGGAGCGGTATTGCTGGTGCAATGCAAAAGATCACAGGCTTCTTTTTTTGCGGCTTTAGGTAATTCGATTTGCTCCCAACCGGCATACCCCAATGCTGAAGAAAGCTCGACTACTTTAAAATTATCGGCTGCCGGCAAACAACTCGTATCTTGATCGGGTTTTACAAAAATCACATATTCGTTAACCGTATCGATACGCTGCAAGTTTTTAATCAAGGCGAGCGCTACCATATCCATCCCGTGCTTTTTTGCTCTAAATAATCGCTGTGCTTCTATTCCTATTTTCATCTGCTTCGTGATTTAGTGGTCGATCGTACCGTGTTGGGTATGTATAAATTTTCGATTCGCACCTTTCAGCTTAAAAAGCGAAAACAACATGCTTATAAAGGCTTGGGGCAATTTTAATACCGCGAGTAGCGTGAAGGCGTTGTAAAATTTCTTTGGAATGGCCAACAGCAAAGCCATCACCGTGAGTACAAAAACACTCAACCATAATACGCTATGTATTAAGGTAGACGACTCCATCCCTATCAAATTCAGTGCTGCATAGATAAAAGTGGTCATGCTTACCCAACCTAACAACAAGACTCTAGGCGGAGTGATCATTTGGTAAACTTTATCGAAAAAGTCGAGGTTGCCGTTCATCCATAATTCTTTGCATCCGCTTACAAAATACCTACGGAAATAGACAAACTGAGCAGACAACCAACGCTTACGCTGTTGTTCAAAAACTTCTACATGCTGTACTTTTTCATCGAAGACCAAAGCATCGTTCACATAGGCAATCTGGTGTTTGGCTTTCAATAATTTCAACTCGAGTTCTTTATCGAAACCACCCACCGCATTTACAGCTTTCATCGTGCTTTTAAAAAATGAGTACTCGAACGCCATCCCCGAACCGATCAAAGCAGAAGACAATCCTAAATTACGATGTCCTTTTCTAAAGATCTGATTATTCACTTCTTCACTAATCGCATCTAAGACGGCAAAAGAAGTATTTAAGTTTTTCGCAACTCGATGTCCTTGCACCACTCGATAACCTTCATCGAAAGCTTTATTGATTTTGTAGATAAAATCTTTTGCCATCACATTATCGGCATCTAAAATAAGGGCCACATCATACGCATCACCGATCACCTGCATGGCTTTATTCAAGGCTTTTGACTTGGTGCTTTTTTCAAAACTCACCTCCACCAATTTAATCGGGAGTGCTTTTAACTGCTGAAGGGTTTCAGGCTGAAAAGAATCGGCAATCACCACTACTTCATAAAAAGCAGTCGGAAAATCTTGTTGAAGCGCTTTTTTAGCCACCTCTACAATTACTTGATCTTCCTTATACCCAGGAATGAGCACCGCATATTTTCTAAGCTTGGTAATATGCTTTCTATTCTTTTTCTGCGGAAATATTCCGGCAAAGGCAAATACAAAAATGTAAACCGCCGCAAAGCCCAAGTAAAGAAAAACTATGATCTCTAAAAACTGAATGAACATTTTGATTACCCCCATTTTCTTCAATTTTAATTGTTATACCATTCTAATTCTATAGTGCCTCCCGAGTTGGCCCAATCTTTAAATTTAGGATACCTACTGATGATCGAAGTACGCTCAGAAGGTGGCTCAAAGTTGTCGAACACATTTAAGGCCCACGGTAAATTCTTTTTCGTCTTGTAATAGCGGTCATTATTAGTATCACTATAATCATCGGCTGTTCCTAAATCGGTGGCTTTGCTTGTTGGAGATAAATCGGGTAGATGTACTTCTCGACCTCGATCACCATTAGCAATTAAAAAACTGTTGAATGGAACAATCCCTATATCGGCAACGTCTTGCGGCGTGGCAAAATCGATTACCAGAGAAATAGTTTCCCCTAATTTGGCAGAAGTATTTCCGCAAACATAGATCACCGTTTCGTTAGCCTCGGTTCCTAATTCTGTTCCGTTGGTATTTACTTGCTCATAACCTCCATTGAGTACCTGACCAGAAATCGTTGCAATACTCGAAGGATTGATAGGCAATACAAAGGCGAGTCCGTTTTCAAAAGAAGCCCCAATATGATTGATGGTGAAATCAGCTTCAATTCTAGAGATCAAATTGTTTCCGTTAGCAATTAAATTAAAATCATAATTCAATACCAAATCGTTAAAATCGTAATCGCCGGTACTCGGCCATAAGTCTTCGAATACTAATGTTCCTGAATTTTGATTTGATGGGTAAAAATTGTTGAACGCTAAGTTCACATCGTAAGGAAATTCATCTAAAGCATCATTGATCCCGTCGCCATCAGAGTCGTTCGCCGCATCTAACACCGCTACGTTACTGGTTGAAATTGCCGTCACCGGGTTAGAGGTTACGTAAAAGATAGCATCGTTAAAATCTTCATCAGAATAACCATCTTCGCGGTGCAAATCTTCAAAACCAAAAATATTTAAATCTCGAGCCTGATCGTGTAAAAGCACCATATGATCCTTTAGACTTGGCGTATTTTCTGGATTTAAGTTAGGGTCGGCATAAAATTTTTGTGCATACGATTTCACGCCATTTCCATTCCAACCATTGGCTACCAAAAACCAACTGATTACCGTATTGGCTTGAAAAAAGCCCAAATGAACTTTATCTCCCGGTACTAAGCCGCCACCAGAAGTAACCATCGAGGCATTTGAAAATACGATCGTATGATCGGCGATATCAAATTCTGAAATAGGCTCATTTCCTAATTGATAAGTATAGAAGCCTAGCGAATTTTTATTTCCGGCACCTTCTGCCACAAAGGTTACCCAAACATCGGCGTCTTGGGTTAAAACAATCTCGGTTTCTTTTCCGGCAAGAAATTCAGGATGGGTATTCGGGATCCCTCCGGCCGCTTCGGGTAACGAATTATTGATATCATCTAACAATAAGGCATCGATCACATCTGGAGTTTCCATAGTTGTTGGTACACCCTGATTGTCGAACGCCCCTAGATAACTAAACATAGTAGTTAACCGGTCATACGTATTCGTTCCTTGATTGGGGGTAGATGACGCAGGTCTTTCTTCTGCAATAGTATTCACATAAAAGTCACGGTAATCGACGTGAAGTTCGTCGCTGTTAATGGCTAACCTCACTTCTTTGGTTAAGCCCACGTATACCGAGGTAATAATTAAACTATCTGCTGCTGCAGGTAGGGTTAATTCTCGATAAAAGCTGGCATTATCAAATGTTGCTTTTCCTAATTCTTGTAATTCTCCCTGACCAGTTTTGCTGTAAAGCTGAAATACTGCGTGTTCTAAAAATTGCGGTACATTTAGACTTATACCTACTTGTTTGGTTGTGGCATAATCAAAATCGTCTGCCACATTTAGTCCCTTCATAGGTCCTTCAAGAACCAAATTCCCTTCATTTTCTATCGGTTGATCTAAATCTTCTTCAGAAACACATCCTACTAAAAAAATAAGGAGTGTTATACTGATATATTTTGCTAGTGTTTTCATAATAAAATGATTTATTGATGAATAATTTGATGGTGCGTTAAATTCCAAAAAATGGCTTTCCAAAAGGCTTTTAAATGCTGAAATTGGCGTTTTACCAAAAATGAAAACGTGTTCTTTGGAATAGAAATAAAACATTGAAACAATAAGCTCACTCCCAAGTGTAAGGGCTTAAAATTTCTACGGGCATATACTAAGCGATTTCGCGAAATATAATAGGTCTTTAACGGACTAGATTTTCCGGTAGAAATCGATTCTTTATGCAGAATATACGATTGTGGCTGATAGAAAATTTTGTAACCGGCTTTCTTGATCTTTGCAGCCCAATCGTGTTCTTCATAATATAAAAAATAGATCTCGGTCATCATCCCTACCCGTTCTACTACTTGACGCGGTACCATCATCGCAGCTCCATGAATAGATGCCGTTTCTCGAGGCAAGTCGTAACTGCCATCGTCTTTTGCTCGGTAACCAATACTACTGTTTCTAATCGTCCACGTATTCATCGCGGTATAACCAGCATATTGGATAAGTTCTTGATTCCAGTGAAATTTAATTTTAGGACTCACCATCCCAATGCTGGGATCATTTTGTAAGGTTTGCAACAAGGGCTCTAAAAAATTTTCAGGTACAATCGTATCGTTATTGATAAACAATAGATAGTCTCCTTTTGCGGCTTTCACCCCCAGGTTATTTCCGCCGGCGAATCCTAAATTCGTTTCACTTTTAATCAAGTTGATCTCCGGATAGGTTCCTTTTAAAACTTCCGGACAATCTTTAGGTGATGCATTATCCACAACGATCACTTCTAAATTCGTGTAGCTTAATTTTTGCAGTGAAGCTAACAAGGCCAAAGTCACTTCAGACTCGTTATAATTCACCGTAATAATCGAAACAAGTGGTGTAGTATTTTGCATCATCCTAAAGTTTTTAATGAATAGTTTTCCTGCTCTTGCTCTTTTTTCTGCTGAAGCTTTTGATCCCATCTTGGCGCTAGAAAAATAAACACCATGGTCACATACATTAACACTCCGGTTGGGAACTGACCGAAAACGCCATTGCCATAAGATGCGGCCATAATCCCGGCTAAACCACAAGTTAACGCGGTAATTTGCCCACGAAGCCAAGGGTCTTTTAATCGAAACATCGCATTATAAGCTCCGGTAACGAGCACAAAAAATAATATAAACAGGTGCAACCATAAGCCAACAATCCCCATATCTGCCCAAATGGCTACAAACCAACTATCGGTAGCTGTATTCGCTAAAAAGGTATGCGGGGTAAAACGTTGACCCCAGTTTCCGGTAGCCCCAATGCCACCGCCTAAAGGTCGGGAAGCTAAATAGGTCGATAACTTTCGTTGGTTGGCTAGACGCACTTGCAACGAAGCATCGTTAGGATCGAAAGCCGTACGCATTCTTCGTACTTGCGCATTACTATTTAAGATCGTGGTGTGTGCAAAAAACACATAAACGCCAATGCCCATCACGGCTCCTAATAAAAGGATCTTGATATTCTTTTTCAGAATTAAATACATGAGGCCTCCCATCGTCGGTACAGCAATCGCTCCTCGGGTTCCCGAGATCAACATTCCGTAAATACCTGCTAAAGCCACCACGATAAAAAACAGTTTTAATTTTAAATTCTTCTTTACAAATAGCGCTAGAATCCCAAACACCACGGCTGTATGACCTTGCGAGGCTCCAAATTGACCTGCATCTGAATAAAAACTGAAGATTCTCAATTTCCCAAACAACACGTGTGTAATATGGCCACCGCCGTCTAACCATCGCTGCTCAAAAGGATCTACGCCTAAAAACAGTTGTTGCATACCTTTTAAAGTTCCTAAGAGGGAAAGGATGCCCCAGATCATCAAAAAGATTTTTAAATCTTTTGGCTTGTTAAACAAGAGAAACAAGAGCGGGATGATCATCCATTGGTAAAGCGCAATCCCTCGCATTGCATAAAACCAAGCTACTCTACTTACAGCTTCGGGATTGGCGATCTGTAAAAACGCATAGCCCATCCAAATACTCACTAAAAGCGTCAGTTGAGATTTTGCTTTGCTCCACTTAATCTTTCTCTTGAATGCTGTAAAGAAAAGGGATAAATACATTAAAAATAGGAGACCATCGACGATTAGTCCCCAAGTGGCGGCGAAATACCTAGAAAGCCCGATAACAAAAAAACTAAAGATAATGATAGTAATAATTCCTATTCTCGGCTTAAGCATTAAGGCGGTAAGATACACAAGCACAAGCGGTAACAAAATAATTGCTAGGCCAACGACCATGCCTTTCGTGGCGGTTAAGACCGCAAAACATGCTCCCACACTCAATAAGATCATGAGAGGAAGCGGCTGTTTTAGGAGCTCGTGACCATATGTTTTCTGAAAAGGATTCATCGCACCAAAAAGGAATTAAGATTTTTGAAAAAATGAATACTTTCCGGAAGAATATGGGTCGGCTTGATCTGCATCACCCGATGTAAATAATAGAAACCTAAGCCCATACCGAGTAGAGTAAAGAGTACCGTCCCTACAGCTACCAACAATAAAGATTCGAAAGTAAACACCGCGATCAAATTCATCACGATATTAGCTAAGGTCATCACGATCACTTTTCGCATATTTAAGCGAGGTTGATTGGCGCTGTCTAACATCACTCCGGTAAACCGATCGATAGGAAGTAAAATCGTATATACGGTAAAAATACGGAAGATCAACGTGAGCTCTTCTAAATGAACCCGATAAGCACTTCCACCTAAAAAAAGAATCAATTCTTCTGCAAAAATAAAACTCACCAAGGCTATGGGAACAAATGCCAAGGTAATCGCTCCCGAATAAGCGTAAAAAGTTTTTCGGGCACTTTCCAACTCTTGTTGAATAACTTTTCTAGAGAGTTTTGGGTAAGCCGTCATCATTAAGCTTCGTAACGGAATGCCCAACAAATCGGTTAGTTTTAAAGGGATCGCATACATAGCAATAGCCGTAGCTCCCATCACCGGACTTAAGCCAATAATAAAGGTATCGGCACTTTTCAGCAAGCTACTTCCGATCAAAGTACCCATAGAATATTTTCCAAAATGAACGAGTTCTTTAATTTTATCAGGCTGCTGAAATTTCAAAAAACGGAGTCCGTCCCATTGGCGCGCAATCACATAAACACTCGCAATAAGATTGGTCGTTAAATAGGCTGCTAAAATATAGGCTTCCCCAAGATGAAGGTAAAAATAATTCAGCGCCAAGAACGCAGTGAACAATCCGGTATTGGAAAACTTCACCCAAAACATGCGCATAAAATTTTGCTCTGCCTGAAATAAGGCACAGGCATTATTCCAACTTAAATTAAATAAGGCCAATACGGGATACCAAGTAAAAAACAACCCATAACCGGAAGTTTCGCCAAAGTCGACCAGCAAAAATATTGCGAAACAGATCACGCTAATAAGGCTCCATAAGACCAGATTGATTCGGTAGCTGGAACCTAAAATGACATTTACCTGATTTTTGCCGGCGTTGGATAACAACCGCACCGCAGCAGTATTGGTAAGACCAAAACGCAACAAATCGACAAACGAGGCTAAGGCAATAAATAACACCCACTGCCCAAAAGCCGCTTGATCCAGCTGGCGCGTGAGCAACATAAACGACAACAAGCCTAAGCCTGCGATCGACATGTTCGCAAATAAAGAAGAAAAATTCTTCTCCCGTACAAGATGTTGCCATTTACTTTGCATTACGAAACTTTAGTTTTTGAAAAAAAACGCATTTGTACCAATCGCTTGAACCATCTTCTTAACCGGGAACGTTTTTTGGGTAATTCTCCCAAAACGCTTTCCATCTCTAAGACTTTTACGCCGTTTAAAATGATGCTAGGCTCCGGTCCTGTGGTAGCCTCCTTAAAAAGTTGCAAAGCATTACGATCGGCTTCGGTCCACGATCGGTTAGCTCTCACCACTAAGAAACTATGGTCGATCGCTGAAGCCAATTTTACCGGAAACGGATGTTTGATGATCGAAGGCAACTCTAGTAAAACAAAGTCGAATGCCGTATAATCGATAGTCGCTTCCGCAGGAAAAAACTCATCGATACGGGCAATTTTATATAAATAATCACCTACTGTATAAGGGATGAAGTGATAATTGGGATGTGATGGATAGGCCGACTCATCATAACTAATATGCAGCACTTTATATTCTAAATCGCATAATTTAGCGATCAGCTGCTCGCTGATAAATGTTTTCCCTTCTGCCTCTTGAGTAGAAAAAAACATATTGACCACCGGCATTTTAGTGATTTCACTTTTAAACTGATTTAAAATAATGCGACGAGAAATAGCCGTCACTGCTTTATGCTGAAGGTATTTAAAATCGACTCCCTTAATCTGTGAATTTATCGCCGGAAAGATCGAGCTTACTTTTAGACCGATTTTATCTTCTGCACGTTCGGCAGTATTTAGATTTCCGTCTAATAAGACCAAGACTAAAATGGTAAACACCACCAAAACAAAGCCCATGATCGCTGCCACCAAGACCAATAAAATTCGTTTACTCGGATTAGGTTCTATCGGAAAAAACGGAATTTCAGTAATTTTGATATTGGTTTGTAATTCGGCATTTTGTTGTTTCAATTTTGCTAGTCCCAAACTGTGTAACAAGCTTAAATATTCTTGTTCGGCGATATTTATTTTTCGCTCTAATCGCTTCATCGTAGCGCCCAGCGGAGCGTAACGGGCGTAGGTTTGCTCAAACTCCAAGCGTTTTTCATCTAAAATTTGCAATTCGGCTTTGGCACTTTCAAACTTGATGGTATTTTCTAACCATTGTTGCAATACATTGGTAGCACCCACTCCATCGGTAGTATGATCGATGGTAAAAACCGTATCGACCGCTATGGTTAATTGCTGTTTCACCCCACTAATGTCTTTTTTGATTTGATTTACCTTGACTTTGTTTTTTTCACGCTGAAGAGAATCTGTATTTCTACCTGAAGTGAGCATGACCAAATCAAAATTAAGTGTGCTTAAACGATCGCGTAGTTTTAGGACACTTTCGTTATTTACGCGTTTACGGTCAAATTTATTCAGCTTTTCTTCGAGCGAAGCTAAGACCGATTGAGAACCATAGAATTTTTGTACGACCGCTTGGTATTCCATCTCAAAGATCTCTTTACGCGAAGCGATTTGCTTGGTTTCTTCGTAATAATTCATCAATTTATTACGCTTATTGAAATCTAACAATTCATCTTCTGCAACCTTTAAACGATTGGTGCTGGTATTTAATTCTTTCTGAAAATAACTCACCACTTCATCCGACTGGTTCACCTTCATTTGCTGGTTGGCATCAATAAAGGTGTGCGTTAAAATCATTAAAGTATTTTGGCAGATCCCGGGATCTTCAGATTGAAAAGCGATATCGATAAAGTCACTTACCGAGACTCTTTTTAGCGTAATGCGCTCCAAAATCTTTTCGGTACTGTAATCGGGATGATTCAGGTTGAGTAACTCATAAATAAAGTTATAAGGATCTTGATTTTTGTAAGCTTCAAAATTCCGGTAGGTCGTTTCAAAATCGCCAGGAACCACTAGAGCTTTAACTTCCTGCGGAACAATCTCCATCAGCTCCTTGTACTTCTCTTCTCCAATAATTCGTTCATCGGGAGCTTCTACCAACATGTGCTGCGTAAATAACCGAAGGGAAACTTCTTCTAAGGTGGTACGAGATCGAATGAGGTTCAGGAGGTTTTCGTAAGCGATATTGGTTTTATTGAGTTCTAACCTTGTATTTTCTAACTCGATGGTAGAACCGGAAGCAAAACCGGTATACACGCGAGCTTTAGAATCATAAACTTTTGGCTGATTTTTGGTAAGTACCACGACAAGAATAGCCAAAAACATCGGGACGGCAATAAGCAATCCCAAATGCTTCATTAAAATTCTAATAAAAAAAAGTAGGTTAAACTTGATCATTCTAATTCTAGTTTGGTACCAATCGTATTTTCTAAATACATATAGGCTAATAAAAACTCTGATTTTTGTCGTTCAAACTCTTTAAAAGACTGGTTCATTTGCTGTTGTAATCGGGTGTATTCCGAAATGCTAATGAGTCCGTTTTTATAATCGGTTTCTGCCCGCATCGACTGCACTTTGTAGGTATCTAACATCGTTCCCGAAATAAACAGCAGTTTATGGGCTTTCAATAATTCGTTATAAGTTAAAATAAGCGCGCGTTCCAGCTCTTGGCGGGCTACTTCTTTATCAAATTTGGCACGTTCGTAAAGGGCGGTTTCTGCCTGTACCGATTTTTTTCTATTGAATATTGCTGAAATGGGTAATTTTAAAGTCATACCCACTGTATACCGAGAAGCTTCGGTATTGATTAAATTTTGATTCGCCGCCGGTAAACCTGACAATTGCTCGTTATTAAGGTAATTAAACATCCCATAATTATAGTTGGCATCGGCATAAATATAATCTAACCACTTTCTACGCTCCAAACTTTCATTCACCTTAAAGTATTCGATATCGGCATCGTGATACTTGAGCAATGGCGAATGCTCCCAAGCCATGGTTTTTAAACTATCTAAAGAAGGAATATGCTTGCTAAAATCGATATCTTCTAAACTTTTGTCGATAAAGTATTCGATCTCCTGAGCTTTTCCTCCCTGAATTAAAAGCAGAAAAAACGTGATAAAAATGAATTTTTGAGGCAATACAAAACACTTCATGATTTATACATTTTCTTTTTGGAACACCGCTCGAAAAGTTCGTAGTAAAATCCACATATCTTTCCAGAAGGCATATTTCTCGAGCGAATATTCTACATATCGGTTATCTAATTCTTTACGTTCTTCTGCAGACATTTTTGAAGTTCTCCCACGAGCTTCTACTTGCCATAACCCGGTAATGCCTGCCGGACCGTTAAAACGCTTCGTCCATTGATCGGTGGTTAACAATTCCGCCTCATAAAGTGGTAAAGGTCGGTTCCCTACGATCGACATATCGCCTTTAATCACGTTGATGAGCTGCGGAAGTTCATCTATACTCAATTTTCGAATGATCTTTCCTACTTTGGTAATTCTAGGGTCATTATCAAATTTGATAAAAATGTTTTTAGCTTCTTCTAAACGGGATTGATTGTAAACACGTTCACTAATTTGCTCTTCATCCCCATAAAGCATTACCTCATCATGAATTAAATTTTGCGCTTTTTTGGAAGTTGAAAAATTTTCAGTTTCAGCTTCAGCATATTGATTTAGATGGAGAAATTCTTTTAAACGCTGATCTGCATCGGGATACATTGACCTTAGTTTATAAAAATTAAAGATTTTATATCCAGAACCCACTCGCTTAGAGATATAATAGACTTTTCCTTTCGACTCTAACCTTATCGCAATAACGGTTATCAATAATAAAGGTGAAATTAAAAGTAGAATAAAGCTGGCTAAGACAATATCAAAAAGTCGTTTGAAAATTTTAGGTTTGCTATGGAATGATTTTTTTTCACTTATCTCATTTTTTAAATTCTGAGCATTTAATTCTTTTAAAAATAATAACCTATTAACTAAACGCTGTATCTCAATTGGCTTAGTATAACAATCGTCAATACCTAATGAAGCCGATCGTTTAATAAAATCATTAGAAAAATAATCACTAAGTAAAATAAATTGTATTTTTTCTTTTGGTTGATAATTTTGAAAAAATTGGTTATAAAATGACAGTCCACTTTGTCCCGGCAAATCATTTTCACAAACTATTGCGTCGATGTTTTCGATTTGCTTGAGTTCTTTAAAAGCTTCATATGTGTTTTTAAAAAACTGAAATTCGACCTCTCTCAATTCTTGAAATGAATCGATAATTAATAGATCGTTACCAATATAGATTACAGAAAGTACTTTTTTCAACTTAGTGTCCATAAAATTTAGGTTTTAAGTTATACAATAGATTTCTGTAAAATATTCTCTAAACGAATAAGTAATTCTTCAGGATTAAAGGGCTTTACCATATAATCGGTAGCGCCCGTTTTTAAACATTCGATGCGGTCTTTACTCGTATTTTTACAGCTTAAAACCATTACTGGTATTTCTGAAAAAAAACCGCTTTCTTTAATTCTTTTGATTAACTCCAGTCCATCCATTTTTGGCATTTCAAGATCAGTAATTATTAGATCGGGAAGATTTGAATCTTGTAGCCAAAGCATTGCTTCTATTCCATTCTTCTTGGTGATTACCTCAAAATTTTGATGTAGAAATTGGGCGACTAAAGCACTAAGACTTTGTTTATCATCTACTATTAGTATTTTCTTCTTCATACCCCACGTATTTTGTTAATTGATTGGAATAAAAGTATTTAACTAAGTAGATTTTAATTCTGAAAAACGACCAACGGTATATTTCTATCGATAACAGGTAATAATATAACGACGTAATATAAAAACATACAATTAACTACCCAATGAATGAAACACAGAATTATAAAATGAACCTTATCATTTATTTAAAAATTCATTCGTCATGAAATTGTAGAAGTACATATTTAGAAGTTCATAAATTTTAAATTAAAAGATTCTCAATTTAAGATACCTAAAAATAAAATATCTATAAAAATGAATCATTTTAACATTTTAATTAAATTTTATTTTGGCTAATCGACGATAGTTCTATACTTTTATCAAACAATTATGAAGAAATTAAATAAAAATAGATCCATCAGCTGCTTAGTCATTTCTATTATTAGAAATTAACAGATGGATGGTACCCAAAATTGAAGCCATCCTTTTTCGGATGGTTTTTTTATTTAACGAGATGAAAACAAACAATAACATCGTGATTAGCATTATTCTTTTAGTCATTATTATTCCGATAATGAGCTGAGAAGGTATTGCTATTATTGAAAGTATAAATAAAAGCTCTTCTCACACCGAGAAGAGCTTTTTTGTTAAAGAACAAAACCATGAAACTCAACAAATTTAGTCAGCGCGTAACCCAAGATCCCTCCCAGCCTGCTTCACAAGCCATGCTGCACGCTTTAGGATTAACCGATAAAGATTTAGAAAAACCCTTCATCGGCATTGGCAGTACAGGCTTTGAAGGCAACCCGTGCAATATGCACCTCAACGACCTCGCGCAACATGTAAAAACCGGGATCAACAGTAGTGATGGTGTGGGTCTCGTATTCAATACCATTGGCGTAAGTGACGGGATATCGATGGGAACTCCGGGAATGCGCTTTTCACTTCCTTCCCGCGATATTATCGCCGATTCGATGGAAACCGTGGTCCAAGGCATGAGTTACGATGCGCTCGTCACCGTAGTAGGTTGCGACAAGAATATGCCGGGTGCATTAATGGCGATGTTTCGGTTAGACAGACCTTCGGTGATGGTATACGGTGGTACGATTGCTTCCGGAAAATTAGGCGATAAAAAGCTAGACATTGTTTCTGCCTTTGAAGCATGGGGAGAAAAATCTGCCGGAAAAATGAAGGAGTGCGAATTTAAAAAAGTAATTCACCATGCTTGTCCCGGTCCTGGCGCTTGTGGCGGAATGTACACTGCCAACACCATGGCTTCTGCGATTGAAGCTTTAGGCTTTTCATTGCCCTACAACGCTTCTAATCCTGCGGTAGGAAATGCAAAAGTAGCCGAATGTACCCAAGCCGGAGAAGCCGTGATGGAGTTACTGAAAAAAGATTTGAAACCTTCCGATATCGTTTCAAAAAAATCATTTGAAAACGCGATTACCGTAGTTATTGCCTTAGGCGGTTCGACCAATGCGGTGCTCCACTTTTTAGCGATCGCCGATGCCGCAGGCGTCGATTTTAAGATAGACGATTTTCAGCGCATTAGCGATCAAGTTCCCTATTTAGCCGATTTAAAACCGAGCGGTAAATACCTGATGGAAGACCTGCATCAAATTGGCGGAACACCCGCCGTGATGAAATATTTATTAGAAAAAGGCTATCTACATGGCGATTGCCTAACGGTCACCGGAAAAACAGTAGCCGAAAACTTAGCAGAGGTTCCTTCCCTTTCTTCAGAACAAGAGATTCTTCATTCCGTAGAACAGCCTTTAAAACCTACTGGTCATTTACGAATTCTAAAAGGAAACTTAGCTCCGGAAGGTGCCGTAGCAAAAATCACCGGAAAAGAAGGTTTACTCTTTTCAGGAACCGCTAAAATCTATAATGGCGAATACGAAGCCAACGATGGGATTGCTAACGGAGAAGTAAAAGAAGGCGATGTGGTGGTGATCCGTTATGAAGGTCCTAAAGGCGGACCCGGAATGCCGGAAATGCTCAAACCTACTTCAGCCATTATGGGAAGAGGTTTAGGGAAGAAAGTGGCCTTAATTACCGATGGAAGATTTTCCGGAGGTACGCACGGTTTTGTGGTGGGGCACATTACTCCCGAAGCACAAGTTGGCGGCACAATTGGTTTGCTGAAAGATGGCGATCAAATTACCATCGATGCTGAAAAAAATACGATCGACGTTCACCTATCTGAAGAAGAATTACAAGAACGCCAACAAGAATGGAAAGCGCCGCCACTAAAAGTATCCCGTGGAGCGCTATTTAAATATGCACAATCTGTAACCTCTGCATCTTTAGGATGCGTAACCGATAAAGCTCATGGAAGTACCAACTAAAACAAAAGTCATCACAGGAGCAGAAGCCGTGGTTAAATGTCTTTTGCTAGAAGAAACGGAATATTTGTTCGGCTATCCTGGCGGAGCCATTATGCCGGTGTACGATGCAATGTACGATTATCGCGATCGCTTAGCACATATTTTAACGCGACACGAACAAGGTGCTATTCACGCCGCACAAGGTTACGCACGCGTCTCGGGTAAGGTTGGTGTTTGCATCGCCACATCGGGCCCGGGAGCCACCAATCTGATTACCGGTTTGGCCGATGCGCAGATCGATTCAACGCCCTTAGTTTGCATTACCGGGCAAGTAGGCAGCAATCTTTTAGGCACCGATGCTTTTCAGGAAACCGATGTGGTCGGCATTTCGACGCCGGTCACCAAATGGAACATCCAAGTGACCCAAGCGAAAGATATTCCGCAGGCCTTAGCCAAAGCTTTTTATGTAGCCAAAACCGGAAGACCCGGTCCGGTATTGATCGATATTACCAAAGATGCACAGTTTGAAAGTTTTGAATTTGAATATGAACCTTGCCAAAGTGTTCGCAGCTATGTTCCCGATAATCCTGTTGAGGAAGCACAAATCAAAAAAGCGGCCGCCTTAATCAATCAAGCGAAGAAACCTTATGTGCTTTTTGGCCAAGGAGTGGTGTTGGCAGAAGCGCAGGAAGAATTTAGAAAATTTATTGAAAAAGGAGACCTTCCTTCGGCGTGGACCATTTTAGGAATTTCTGCACTTTCTTCACATCATCCACTCAATATGGGCATGTTAGGGATGCACGGAAATTACGGCCCTAATTTACTCACAAACGAATGTGATGTGTTAATTGCCGTCGGCATGCGTTTTGACGATCGGGTGACCGGAGATTTAAGTCGCTATGCCAAACAAGCCAAAGTGATTCATCTCGAAATTGATCCGGCAGAAATCAATAAAAACGTATATGCCGAGGTGCCGGTTCTTGGCAATTGTAAACATTCGCTGCAAATGCTTACCGAGCTTTTAGAAGAAAAAAAGCACGACGATTGGAAGCAAGAATTCTACAACTGCAAGCAAAAAGAGTTTTTAGAAGTCGTTGAAGAAGAACTTTCTCCTTCGTTAGAAAAAGAAATGACGATGGGTGAAGTAATCAAAAAAATCTCAGATAAAACCCTAGGCAAAGCGGTGATCGTAACCGATGTGGGGCAGCATCAAATGGCAGCACAACGGTACTACGAGCACGACCAATGGCGAAGTCATGTGACTTCCGGTGGTTTAGGCACGATGGGCTTTGGCCTTCCGGCAGCGATCGGTGCCAAATTAGGAGCTCCCGATCGTGAAGTGATTTGTGTAGTGGGCGACGGTGGGTTTCAAATGACGATCCAAGAGTTAGGCACCATTTTTCAATCGCAGATCGATGTGAAAATTTTGGTATTGAATAATGAATTTCTAGGCATGGTTCGCCAATGGCAAGAATTGTTTTTTGAGCGTCGCTATTCGTTTACCGAAATGGTGAACCCCGATTTTCAAACCATCGCCAAAGGTTATCATATCGAAACCGAACGTGTAGAACAACGAGAGCACTTAGAAGAAGCGCTCAACCGATTTTTAAATCACAAAGGCAGTTATTTATTAGAAGTGATGGTAGGGAAAGAAAACAATGTATTCCCCATGATTCCTACCGGATGCTGTGTTTCTGAAGTGCGATTAAAATAAAAAAAAGATGAAAGAAGAATTCACCATATCGGTATTTACCGAAGATAAAATTGGCTTACTAAATCGGGTAAGCATCATCTTCACCCGAAGACATATTAATATTGAAAGCATCACCGCTTCAGCTAGTGAAGTCGAAGGCGTTCACCGCTACATCATTGTAGTGGAAGAAGAAGAAAGCTTGGTCGTTAAAGTAATTCAGCAAATCGAAAAGCAGGTCGATGTGGTGAAAGCTTTTTACCACCGTAACGACGAGATGGTACATCAAGAAATCGCACTTTATAAAGTACCTACTTCAGCTTTGGCTTCCGGAGAAGATGTAGAAGAGATCATTAGAAGTAGCAATGCTCGCATTCTCACGGTCGAAGCTGAATTTACGATCATCGAAAAGACAGGTCATAAAACCGATACGCAAGCACTTTACAACAAGTTAGAACCCTACGGCTTGTTAGGTTTTGTACGTTCAGGCCGTGTGGCCATTCCCAAACAGATGAAAGAATTTAAAGAATACATGGCAGAAGTTGAAAAAGCTTCCACCTTTAAATACTAAAGTTCGTATTAACGTCACCCTGCTTGTCACATAGAGCGGAGTCGAAATGTTGACTTTAGAAATATAACGAGATTCCCTATCAAGTCTGGAATGACGCACGGAGCTTGCCAAAGTGTGATATCAGAAAAAATTAACCTTAATACAATTCATAAAACTTAAATACAAAAATCATGGCAAAATTAAATTTTGGCGGCGTAGAAGAAAATGTAGTCACTCGTGAGGAGTTTCCTTTAGCTAAAGCAGTAGAAACTTTAAAAGAAGAAACCATTGCGGTTCTCGGGTACGGAGTTCAAGGTCCGGGGCAAGCGCTCAACTTAAAAGACAACGGCTTTAACGTCATTGTAGGCCAACGTAAAAACTCTAAAACCTGGGATAAAGCAGTGGCCGATGGCTGGGTTCCCGGTGAAACGCTTTTTGAAGTAGAAGAAGCTGCCAAACGCGGAACGATTGTTCAATACTTACTTTCTGATGCCGGACAAATCGCTCAGTGGGAAATCGTAAAAAATCAATTAAATCCCGGCGATGCGCTTTACTTTTCGCACGGCTTCGGAATTACCTATAAAGACCAAACCGGCATTGTGCCGCCCAAAGATGTCGATGTGATTTTAGTCGCCCCTAAAGGTTCAGGAACGTCTTTACGCCGACTTTTTGTAGAAGGAAAAGGATTAAATTCTAGTTATGCTATTTTTCAAGATGCCACGGGTAAAGCCTATGACCGTGTCGTTGCCTTAGGTATTGGCGTAGGTTCGGGATATTTATTTGAAACCGATTTTCAGAAAGAAGTGTATTCAGATTTAACCGGAGAACGCGGAATCTTAATGGGGGCTTTGGCCGGCGTTTTTGAAGCCCAATATGAAGTCTTACGCAAAAATGGACATTCGCCTTCGGAAGCATTTAATGAAACCGTGGAAGAACTTACGCAAAGTTTAATGCCTTTAGTCGCTGAAAACGGAATGGATTGGATGTATGCCAATTGCTCGACCACCGCGCAACGTGGAGCTTTAGACTGGCGCCATAAATTTAGAGAAGCGACCCTCCCGGTGTTTGACGATCTTTACGATAGTGTAAAAACCGGAGAAGAGGCTCGCGTGACGATTAAAGCCAATGAAAAAGAAGATTACCGTGTAAAACTAGAAGAAGAATTAAAAGAGTTACGCGAATCTGAATTATGGCAAACCGGCGCGCAAGTAAGAAAATTAAGACCGGAAAACAACTAAAAAAAGGTTGATAGGTGTTAGGAAATAGGGATGAGGTGTTAGGTTCTAGGTATTAGAAAAAGTTCCCCTCCTTATAAACGAGGGGCTCCAACGGGCAGAGTGGTAATTTCTTATTGTGTTTTAAGTTGAACTGCTTCCACAAAAATGCAAGAAATAACAACCCGTCAGGTCGAGTGATGTTGCGAAATGAAATGAAGCAGCATAGTATCGAGACCCAAAGATTAACTTTAAAACCGTGTTAGACCAAAAATAAAACTCAACACTAGGATGAGATGCTGAATCAAGTTCAACATGACGCTTATATTTTTTATCTAGGAAATATAAAAAAGTTCCCTTCCTTTTAAAGGAGGGGTGCCCAACGGGCGGAGTGGTTTTGATCGCGTTAGGGATTGAGGCTTTGTTGAAGCTCTTTTTGTTTTGTCATTTCGAGCGGAGTCGAGAAACAAAACAAAAAAGCGACTGCCGAAAGCCCGACCCGCAGGGGAACGCCCAAACAAACCTAATCTGTCGCTGTACTAATTTAAAATCATCATGAAAACGCAAACTTTACCGCAACTTTCTTTAGCAGAAATCAAGAAAGCGCAAAAGAATTTAGAAGGCATCGCTAAAAACACACCGCTAGAGAAGAACCGAAGTTATTCTAAAGATTTCGAGGCGCAAATCTTTTTAAAAAGAGAAGACCAGCAACGGGTGCGCTCGTATAAAATTAGAGGCGCATATCATAAAATTGTTTCGTTAACGGAAGAAGAAAGAGCAAAAGGCGTGGTTTGTGCCAGCGCGGGCAATCACGCGCAAGGCGTGGCGTATTCTTGTAAAAAGTTAAATATCGATGCTAAAATTTTTATGCCTACGCCTACACCACTTCAAAAAGTACAGCAGGTTCGCATGTTTGGGGAAGATCGCGTGGAAGTGATTTTAGTAGGTGATACCTTTGATGATGCCAAGGTAGAAGCCATGCGGTATAGCGAGCTACACCAAAGTACGGTGATCCATCCGTTTGATGATCCTAAAATTATGGAAGGGCAAGGCACAATTGCCTTAGAGATTTTAGCGGCTGCTGAAGCTCCGATCGATTATGTTTTTGTACCCATTGGCGGCGGCGGCGTGGCTTCGGGCGTAAGCAGTGTATTTAAAGCACTTTCACCACATACCAAAATTATTGGGGTAGAACCGAAAGGTGCTGCTTCGATGTCGACCTCGATCGATAAGGATGAAAATACAGAGCTACACCTCATCGATAAATTTGTAGATGGTGCGGCCGTAAAAAAAGTAGGCGACCTTACTTTTCAAATCTGTAAGCAAAATTTAGAAAAAGTGCTTACCGTAGACGAAGGTAAAATTTGTGAAACCATCCTGAACCTCTACAACAAAGATGCGATCGTAGTAGAACCTGCCGGAGCCTTAACTTTAGCTGCACTCGAACAATTTTCTGAAGAAATAAAAGGGAAACATGTCGTTTGTGTGGTTAGCGGCGGCAACAACGATATTACCCGCATGGAAGAAATTAAAGAACGAGCTTTATTATATAACGGACTCAAACATTACTTTTTGGTTCGGTTTCCGCAACGTGCCGGGGCTTTAAAACAATTTGTGGTAGAAGTGTTAGGCGCAACGGATGATATCACCCATTTTGAATACATCAAAAAAAATTCTCGCGAAAAAGGCTATGCGGTCGTGGGCATCGAATTAAAAGCTAAAGAAGATTTTGAACCGCTATTAAGCCGAATGAAAGATTTACAATTCTTTGGGGATTACATTAATCCTAAGGAAAGTTTGATGAATATTTTGGTCTAAATGAACTATTCTATCAATACCTAATGAATATGACAGAATAATTCATTAAAATTTAGCTGATTTATTATATTATTACTTTATTTTTAAGGAATAATAATTTATTATCTGAATTCTTCATCATTTTCTAGAGTTCGATAAGTAAAATTAACCACATATTATTTATGAGTAATTATCACATTAAACATTTAGAAGAATATTTTCAAGTCTATAGAAAATCGGTTCGCTATCCTGAAAAGTTTTGGGAAGAAATCGCTGAAGAGCATTTTCTCTGGCGAAAACGTTGGAATAAAGTGCTGGAGTGGGATTTTTCTAAACCTGAAGTAAAATGGTTTGAAGGCGCCAAATTAAACATTACCGAAAACTGTATCGATAAACATCTATTTTCTCACGGAGACGATACGGCGATTATTTTTGAACCTAATGATCCCGATGAAGAAGCGCAACACATCTCGTATAACGAATTGCATCGACGCGTGTGTAAATTTGCCAATGTACTTAAAAGTAAAGGCATTAAAAAAGGAGATCGAGTCTGTATTTACTTACCGATGATTCCTGAACTCTCGGTGGCTATGCTCGCTTGTGCTAGAATTGGTGCTATACACTCGATCGTATTTGCAGGGTTTTCTTCATCAGCCTTAGCTACTAGAATTTTAGATAGCGATTGTAAAATGGTGATTACTTCCGATGGTTCTTTCAGAGGAGCTAAAACGATTAATCTAAAAGAGATCGTAGATGCTGCATTAGATAAATGTCCTAATGTAGAAAATGTATTAGTGGTCAAACGCATCAATTCTGAAATTAGTATGAAAGACTGTCGCGACGAATGGTTACAACCTTTATTAGATGAAGCAGAAGAAGATTGCAAACCCGAAATGATGGATGCGGAAGATCCGTTGTTTATTCTATACACTTCCGGCTCAACCGGAAAACCAAAAGGAATGATGCACACCTGCGGTGGTTATATGGTATATACCGCATACACATTTAAAAACGTATTTAATTATAGAACCGGCGATGTGTATTGGTGTACTGCCGATATTGGTTGGATCACTGGTCACAGTTACATTATTTACGGTCCTTTAGCTAATTGTGCAACAACGGTAATGTTTGAAGGTGTACCAAGTTATCCTGATTTTGGACGTTTTTGGGATATTGTTGAAAAGCATAAAGTGAATCAATTTTACACCGCGCCTACTGCTATTCGTGCGTTAGCCAAAGAAAATATTGAGTATATTGAGTCTCACGATCTTTCTTCTTTAAAAGTGCTTGGTACCGTAGGTGAACCTATAAACGAAGAAGCTTGGCACTGGTATAACGATAATGTCGGTAAGAAAAACTGCCCAATCGTTGATACTTGGTGGCAAACCGAAACCGGCGGAATTATGATTTCACCACTTCCCCACTCTACGCCTACCATTCCTACCTACGCAACTTTACCACTGCCGGGAATTCAACCTGCGTTGATGGACGAAGAAGGGAATGAAATGAAAGGCTATCAAGTACAAGGAAAGTTATGTATTAAATTCCCTTGGCCGGGAATGGCAAGAACCGTTTGGGGCGATCATCAGCGTTATAAAGACACCTATTTTTCTGCTTATAAAAATAAGTATTTTTCAGGAGATGGTGCTTTACGAGATAATGTGGGCTATTACCGTATTACCGGGCGTGCCGATGATGTCGTGATCGTTTCTGGTCATAATCTTGGAACTGCACCTATCGAAGATTCAATTAACGAACATCAAGCGGTAGCAGAGTCTGCAATCGTAGGTTTCCCTCACGATATTAAAGGTAATGCATTATATGGTTTTGTAATTTTAAAAGAAGTAGGTGAATCTCGTAAACACGAAAATGTTCGAAAAGAAATAAACCAACTAATTACTGAGCATATTGGGCCTATTGCGAAACTTGATAAAATTCAGTTTGTATCTGGTTTACCAAAAACACGTTCCGGTAAAATTATGCGTCGAATATTACGTAAAATTGCCAGTAACGACACCAGTAATTTAGGAGATACTAGTACTTTACTTAACCCGGAAGTGGTTCAAGAAATTATAGATAATTCTCTCAACAAATAAAAATTCTTTATAAATTGAAAAAGCCACTCATAGCAATATTAGTGGCTTTTTTATTACAAAAAACTAAAAAGACTTTCCTATTCTCTCAAAGTGAAGCATCTTTGCCATTTAATTTTATATAAATGGAGCTCAAAAGTTAAACAACGTATTGCCTTAAGTACATGTTTTTTTCTATCAGGATTTTGTTTCTCTTCTTGGGCGTCTCGTATTCCAACGATTAAAACTGCATTTAATTTTAGTGAAGCAGAATTAGGGAATTTACTCTTAGTAATGCCTATTGCTTCCTTAATTGGGTTACCTATTTCGGGTTGGATGGTTTCTAAATTCAGCAGTAGAAATCCGTTAGTTTTGTCGATGGTCTTTTTTGGTATTTCTTTATTTGTTATTGGTTTTACATCTAACCTAATAGCTCTTATAATTGCAGTTGCCGTATTTTCATTTTGCATGCGTATTATCAATATTTTTATGAATACGCAAACCATCACACTTCAGAAAAAATTCAAAAGAAAAATTATAGGATCATTTCACGGGATTTGGAGCGCCGGTGGACTTACCGGTGTTGCGCTCTGCACCTTGGTTTTGAAATTCAATATTTCAATGGTAACCCATATGGTTATCGTTTCTTTATTCACATCGATTTTTGCAATAATATCCTATTTCTATTTACTAAAAAATGACCGCAGTACATCGGGTAACAAAATAAAATTTGGCAAACCCGACCCTTTCATCTTTTACTTAGGAATTTTAATTTTCTTCGCTTCGGTTTGTGAAGGTGGGATGTTTGATTGGAGTAGCGTTTATTTTAAAGATGTGGTGGGTGAAGATATTTTCACCTTAGGATATTTTACCTTTATGATATTTATGGCCCTTTCTCGATTTTCTTCAGACTTGGTTATTGAAAAAATAGGGATGCAAAAATCATATTTTCTAAGTGCAATTTTAATTGTTTTAGGGATTGCTACCGTTATACTACTCCCTTACTTTTGGCCTGCTTTAGTTGGTTTTAGCTTAATAGGTTTGGGTACTGCCGCCGTAATCCCGATGATCTTTATTTCTGCAGGAGATTCTAAAAAATATTCTGCAGGAATGGCAATTTCAATTATTTCTACTTACGGAATTTTAGGGCGTTTATTAGGTCCGCCGCTTGTAGGGTATTTAGCAGAACTTTTTAGTTTAAAACTAGCCTTCTTATTATTTCTTTTTTGCGGAATAATGCTCATACCGTTTTCTAAAAAATTATTTAAACTTTATTAGACAGATCACAAGATGGTTAGAAAAGCTACCGAAAAAGACCTACCGGAAATTTTAGAAATTTTCAATTATCATATTGAACATACTACAGTAATATATCACTACCAAAAAAGGACTTCTGCGCAAATGATGTCGTGGCTAAAAGAGAAAAAACAACTCAATTTCCCCGTTTTAGTGACAGAAGAAAATGGTAAAGTTACCGGCTTCGGAACTTTTGGGCAGTTTAGACCACACGAAGCTTATCAGTTTTGTGTAGAACATTCGGTTTACGTGTCACCAGATCATCAAGGAAAAGGCTTTGGAAAACAACTCATTTTAGACCTTATCGATATCGCGAAAAAAGAAAATTACCACAATATGGTTGCCGGGATCGATGCTGAAAATAAATTCAGTATCGAATTTCATCAAAAGCTAGGCTTTCAAGAAGTAGGATACCTAAAAGAAGTAGGCTTTAAATTTAATCGCTGGTTAGATTTGGTTTTTCTACAGTTAGATTTGTAAAATTAATGTTAATTACTATATTCGTAACCGTTAATTAACTAATCTAATTTTATTATGAAAAGAGCAACTAAATTTTTTGCTGTTGCAGTTTGTGCATCAATGCTATTAACATCTTGTTATTCTTACACATCTACAGTAGGTAAAGGAGCGCAAGGGAATGAAAAAGTAACAAAATGGAATCACTATGTTATTGGTGGTTTGGTTCCTGTTGGTGTTTCTGATAGTAAAGAAATGGCTGGAGGAGCAGAAAATTACACCATTCATACAAGACATACTTTTATAAATGGTTTAATTTCTAGTATTACTTTCGGGATTTATAATCCTACCACTACAACCGTTACTAAATAATTTCACAAAACAAAGAGAGTGAACCAATTCACTCTCTTATTTTTATTCATGAAAAAACTTCTATTCTTTCTAAGTACTGCTATTTTACTTTACCTATTATACATCGTTATCAATTTATTGATTATTGGAGAACTAAATTCATACGGAAAAGGCTATTTTACAGGTAATATAATTCTATTAATGGTTTTCGGTTTCTTAAGCTATTGGTTAGGAAAAAAGATTTTTAATTAAATTTATTCTATAGCTTTATTGAGCAAAATAAAGATCTAAACAAAGCGTTTTTGTTCCCTAAACTTTTCTTTCACGATCTCGGCAACCGGACGATTTTCATAATTGCTCTCCAGCCAAGAAATAATATCTAAATACAAGAAAGCTCTACGCTCAAAAGGATGTTCTTCGTAAACTTTTAATCGATCACGTAATTTTTTGAATTCTGCTTTTATGTCTGAAGGATAAACTTTTGGGAGATCGCGCAAAAACTTGATCATTTCCTTCTGTACTTCGTGCAGGTCGTTCATCTTAATTAGAAAACGATAAGTCGATCGAATCAATCGGTCTAAGTGATAATCGAGTCCGGCTTCATAATGCGCTACTAAATTTAAAATACGGCTAAAACACATGAGATCTTCCCGCATTTCTAAAGATTTATTCTGAATGATTTTCTGCAGGTATTCAATACACTTTTTATAATTACCATCTCCAAAATAAAGCGAAGCAATTTTATAGTACAAGACCATTAAATGATGCTCATCTAAGGTGTGTTGATAGACTTTAATTCCGTTAACAATCTCATCGACAAGCGCATCACCATCGGCAAACTCGCCTTTCATAAACCTTAAATTCAGTTTATTAAAATACAAATACATAAAAGACAAGGCAGAAATATTCTCATCTTTAGGAATGCGCTTATCCTCAATATTCTCTTCAAATTTGATAAGTACCTGCTCAAATAGATCGACACTATTCAGGTAAAAAAGTGATTCTAACAAATAATGGTTTCCCTTTAAATAAAAGACCGGATGCACGTGTATCAAAGCGGAATTCTGCTGAAATAAATCTACCCATTTCGAAGCATAGCGATAACAAGACAAAAAATCTTGCGTGATAAAATTATACCATAAATACGCCTGATACAACCACAATTTCTCTCGAAAACTAAGCTGACCATAATCGTAATCGGGTAAGTTCTCTTCAAAAAAGTTGGTGATTTGCTTTGCCTCTTCCTCTGTTCGCGCATAACCCATTTTCAAGAAAATATTATACAGCTGAAGCGATAAGTTAGAAAGCTTTCCCGCAATTACATTCAAAAAAGAAAGCTCTTCTGTTTGGCTTACCAACTGATCGGCTCGGTTTTCAGAACTTCGGGTAATGTATTGCGATTCGATAATTTTCTCGAGATCCAAGACTTCAAAAGCGATGGTTTTCTCTTCGTATTCAATAGCGGTGGTTTTAGTTTTATCTAACAGTTTCAACGCCTGCTTGTACAAACCTTTGCGATATAAAATATAAGCAAAATCGTATTGTTCCCGCAACTGTAGCGGAATGCTTTGCTGTGAAGTATGCAATCTTAAACTCGTTAAAATTTGCTTGTACAAATGTGCTTTCACATTCGAAAGCTGCTGTTTGGTAATGCTTGTTTTCGAAAGAATTTCAGCTTCTTCATAATATTTCTGTTTCGATAATAATTTAAAAAGATGTTCAAATTTACGTTCAGACTTCCCTCCTAATCTTCCTGCATATAACGAAAATTGACGCTTTTCTGAAGCAGAAAGCGATTGCACCAAAGAAAATAAAGGATCAGAAAATTCTTTTAACATCGTAATTACCTAAAACACAAAGCTCTGAAAAACAACAGATTAAACACTAAAAACAAACTTTAGCGATCGTAAGCATTTTTAAAAGTCGGTTTCTAGACCTCTATAAGCTACTTACTTTTAAGCTAAAGATAAACTAAAAACTAGCGTTTATGAGTATAGAAAAGGTAGAAATTTTTGATACCACTTTGAGAGATGGAGAGCAAGTGCCCGGTTGTAAATTAAACACCGAACAAAAATTAAAAATCGCCAAACGTTTAGATGAATTGGGAGTAGATGTGATCGAAGCCGGTTTCCCGGTATCAAGTCCGCAAGACTTTCAGTCAGTTTCAGAAATTTCTAAACTCGTAAAAAATGCCACGGTTTGCGGTTTAACACGCGCCGTTAAAAACGATATTGAAGTGGCCGCGCAAGCTTTAAAATACGCTAAAAAACCAAGAATTCATACCGGTATCGGCACTTCTGCATCACATATTAAGTATAAATTTAAAGCCACACCTCAAGAAATTATTGAGCGTGCCGGCGAGGCGGTTGCTTATGCTAAAACTTTTGTAGATGATGTCGAATTTTACGCCGAAGATGCCGGCAGAACCGACAACGAATTTTTAGCCATCGTCTGTACCGAAGCCGTAAAAGCCGGTGCTACTGTCTTAAATATTCCAGACACCACCGGTTATTGCCTACCGGAAGAATATGGTAAAAAAATTAAATACCTAAAAGAACATGTTTCAGGCATCGAAAATGTAATTATTTCTTGCCATTGCCATAACGATCTAGGGATGGCGACTGCCAATTCTGTTGCCGGAATGACCAACGGCGCTCGACAAATCGAATGTACCATTAACGGTATTGGAGAACGCGCCGGAAATACAGCGCTAGAAGAAATTGTCATGATTTTACGCCAACATCCTGCATTAAACTTAGACACCAATATTAACACGCAGCTATTGTTCGACACCAGTAAAATGGTCTCTCGCGAGATGGGAATGTTCGTGCAACCCAACAAAGCCATCGTTGGTGCCAATGCTTTTGCGCATAGTTCCGGTATTCATCAAGACGGCGTAATTAAAAACCGAGAAACTTACGAAATTATAAATCCTGCCGATGTAGGCGTTACCGAATCTGCGATAATTCTAACCGCCAGAAGTGGTCGCGCAGCCTTGGCGCATAAAGCCAAAAAAATTGGTTACAACCTTACCAAATTAGAGCTCGATGTCGTGTATCAAGAATTTCTTCATTTTGCCGATGCACGCAAAGAAGTGCTTGACAATGATATTCACGAGATCATGCAAATCTATCAAAGTAAACATCGAGTAAGCGCATAATTTGGGCGCAACCCTAACGGGTCGGGCTATTCGCTATATCTTTTTCATCTTCCTGCGTAGGCAGGAATCTAAAAAAGGATGCCGCTTCTATCCCTTGCGCAATTAGAAGATCAACAAAAATGAAAAAAACACTTTTTGATAAAATCTGGGATGCACACGTGGTCGAATCGATTCCCAACGGTCCCGATATTTTATACATCGATAAACATTTAATCCATGAAGTTACGAGTCCGCAAGCTTTTCAAGAGCTTAAAGACCGTAACATTCCGGTATTTCGACCTGACAAAACGGTGGCTACCGCAGATCATAATACACCCACTGAAAATCAGCATTTGCCGGTAAAAGATCTATTATCTCGCAAACAATTAAAAGAGCTTACCCAAAACTGCGAAGAAAATAACATTACACTTTACGGTTTAGGTCATCCTTACAATGGTATTGTTCACGTGATGGCGCCCGAATTAGGCATTACTCAACCGGGAATGACGATGGTTTGTGGTGATAGTCATACCTCAACGCATGGCGCTTTTGGCACCATCGCTTTTGGAATCGGCACAAGCCAAGTTGCTCAAGTTTTTGCCAGCCAATCGGTGTTGGTGCAAAAGCCTAAAAAATTACGGGTAAACGTAAACGGAAAATTAAAAAATGGCGTTACTCCTAAGGACGTCATTTTATATATTATTAGTGAACTCGGCACCAATTCCGGCACCGGATATTTTTGTGAATATGCCGGAAATGTCTTTGAAGAGATGTCGATGGAAGGTCGAATGACCGTCTGCAACATGAGCATCGAAATGGGTGCGCGTGGCGGACTCATAGCTCCAGATCAAACCACTTACGATTATGTGGAAGGTCGAGAGTTTGCTCCGAAAGGAGAAGCTTTTGAAAAGCTAAAAACCTATTGGGAAAGTTTAAAAACCGATGAAGGCGCTACATTTGACCAAGAATATTCTTTTGATGCTGAAGCCATCGAACCGATGGTCACTTACGGCACCAATCCCGGAATGGGCATTAAAATTTCACAGGCCATTCCCGAAAACGAAAGTAAAAGTTCCGGGAAAGCTTTAGCATATATGGGCTTTACTGCCGGAGAATCGCTCATCGACAAACCAATCAATTACATTTTTATTGGGAGTTGTACCAATTCTAGAATTGAAGATTTTAGAATTGCTGCCAATTATATTAAAGGCAAGCAAAAGGCCAAAAATGTGAACGCATTGATCGTTCCGGGTTCACGGCAAGTAGCTGCGCAAATTGAAGCCGAAGGTTTACATACTATTTTTGAAGAAGCCGGGTTTCAGCTTCGGCAACCGGGTTGTTCCGCTTGTTTAGCGATGAATGACGATAAAATACCTGCCGGAGAGTACTGCGTTTCTACCAGTAATCGAAATTTTGAAGGAAGACAAGGTCAAGGTTCTCGTACGATTTTAGCAAGTCCGTTAACGGCTGCTGCTACTGCGATTGCCGGAAAAATTGTTGATTACACTCAAAACTTAAACTAATGGAAAAATTTATCACACTTACCGATACCGCTGTTCCTTTAGAGATTGAAAATATTGATACCGACCAGATCATACCGGCGCGATTTTTAAAAGCGACCGATAAAGCCGGGTTTGGAGAGAATTTATTTAAAGATTGGCGTTTTGATCATGAAGGAAATGAAAAAGAAGATTTTCCGCTCAATCAAGAAAGATATCACGGACAATTATTAGTGGCCGGAGACAATTTTGGTTGTGGTTCTAGTCGAGAACACGCTGCCTGGGCAATTAAAGCTTACGGTTTTAAAGTTGTCGTCTCCAGTTATTTTGCTGACATTTTTAAAGGAAACTCATTGAATAATGGTTTGCTTCCTGTGCAGGTGAGTCCGGAGTTTTTATCGGAACTTTTTAAAGCGATCGAAGAAAACCCACAAACACAAATTAAAGTAGATTTAGAAAATCAATCGATAAAACTCATCGATAAAAATTTAGAAGAAAAATTTGACATCGATGCTTATAAAAAAATGTGCTTACTTAAAGGTTTTGATGATATTGACTTTTTAGTAAGCAAACTTGATCAAATTAAAGCTTTTGAAAAAGCAACAAACCGCATAAACTAACTTGCGCAAGGGATAGAAGTGGCATCCTTTTTTGCTCCATGAAACACTTCTCGACTCCGCTCGAAGTGACAAGCAAAAAAGATATAACGTATAGCCCGACCCGCTAGGGTTGCGCCCAACCTAAAAAATGAAGATATGAAGTTGAACATCGCAGTATTAGCAGGAGACGGCATAGGGCCGGAAATTACACAACAATCGATCAAGGTTTTAAAAGCCATTGCCGAACGTTTTGATCACGAGTTTTTGTTTGAAGAAGCCGTGGTAGGTGCATCGGCTATCGACCTCACCGAAAATCCGTTACCCGATGCGACACTCGATTTGTGTAAAAAATCTGATGCGGTTTTATTTGGCGCCATTGGTGACCCGAAATACGATAACAATCCCGCTGCAAAAGTACGACCGGAACAAGGTTTACTAAAGTTACGCAAAGACTTAGGTTTATTTGCTAATATTCGGCCGGTTCGTGCATTTGAACGCTTATTGGAACATTCGCCCTTACGAACCGATCGCATTGAAGGTGCCGATATGGTGATCTATCGAGAATTGACCGGTGGGATTTATTTTGGCGAAAAAACCTTGAGCGAAGATGAGCGAGAAGCTTCTGATCTTTGCGTATATACTGCGGAAGAAATTGAACGAATGACGCACCTGGCCTTTGAAGCCGCGCAGAAACGAAGAAACAAAGTAACCTTGGTCGATAAAGCGAATGTGTTAGAGACTTCCCGACTTTGGCGACGCACGGTAAAAGAAATTGCCAAAGACTACCCAGACGTAGAATTAAACTTTTTATATGTCGATAATGCGGCGATGCAGATGATTATTAACCCGAAACAATTTGATGTGATTCTTACTGAAAACATGTTTGGTGATATTATTTCTGATGAAGCGAGTGTAATTGGTGGTAGTATTGGCTTGTTAGCTTCGGCTTCGGTAGGTACAGAACACGCACTTTTTGAACCGATTCACGGTTCTTACCCACAAGCTGCCGGAAAAGGAATTGCGAACCCAATTGCCTCGATCCTTTCGGCGGCGATGTTATTAGAACATTTTAATTTACTAGAAGAAGCAGCGATCATTCAAGCGGCTGTCGATAAAAGTTTAGAAATGAATATTTGTACCAGCGATATTAATAAAGAAAGCTCCTACTCTACGGAGAAAGTAGGAACTTTTATTGAAGGTTTAATTTTAGATAATGAAGACCTAAAAATTAACGGTGATAATCTTAGCTTGGGTCAAGCAACGATTATCTAATAGAAAGGCTTTCATATTTAGTGTTTACAATGCTGTTGATTCAAGAAAACTGAATAAATATTTTGGAGAATCGGCTTAAGAATCAAAACTAAGTTCTCGATACAATTTTATTTCGTTTCACTACGTAAAATCACTCGAACTGACAAAATTTTGCACTAATCTATTAAAAAGCTTCTAACTTGCCTTTTGGTTATATTTTGAACGTGATGCCATAATGCTCGAAAAGTTTTGGTCTGCCCATTTTAAAAGACTAGAAATGTGGGGGACCAAACTTTTACCTAAAGGCGTCAATTTATATTCTACGCGTGGCGGAATTTCAGGATATACTTTTCTGCTCACCAATCCGTCAGCTTCTAAATTTCTTAGGGTTACCGTAAGCATTTTTTGAGAAATATCTCCGATCACTTTATGTAGCTCGTTAAAACGTAGCTTTTCTTCTTCATTTAAAACTAAAATCACCAGCGTCGACCATTTATCTCCAAAACGGTCTAGTACATTTCTGGCAGGACAAATTTCTGCTTCCGCAAAAATTTTTAAATTTTCTGATCTCATAATTTATTGATTTTCAACAAAACTAACCTCTAAGTAACTACTTTACTTTTAAGTGCCTTCTTGTTTAATACTTAATTACTAAATATCTTTGACTTACCAAAAGTAAGTAACAAACTTAAATAAATTATAGTTATGAAAGGAAAAATTTTAATTACCGGAGCTACCGGAAATTTAGGAGGTTTAGTGATCGATGCTTTATTAAGCAAAATTGAAGCAAATCAAATTGCAGGTTTAGTAAGAGACACCAACAAAGCTGAGGCTTTACAAGCTAAAGGGATCGATATTCGTGAAGGGAATTATGATGATGAAAGCTCGTTAGAAAAAGCCTTTAGTGGCGTTGAAAAAATCTATTTTATCTCGGGAAATGATTTAGACAAGCGAGTTGACCAGCATAAAAATATTGTTGCTGCTGCAGAAAAAGCCGGTGTAGAACATGTGGTGTATACAAGTTTCGGCAGAAAAGATGAATCTGAAAATTCACCGATCTATCCCGTAGCAAAAGGTCATTTAGCAGCCGAAGATGCTCTAAAGAATGCTTCTTTAGATTACACCATTTTAAAGCATAATTTATATATGGAAGTGATTCCACTTTTCGCCGGAGAGAATTTATTAGAAAGTAAAACGCTTTTCTTACCTGCTGAAGATGGAAAAACCGGATTTATGGCCAGAAAAGATATGGCTGTTCTTGCTGCTGAAATTTTAACCGGTGAAGGTCACGAAAACAAAACTTACGAAGTGAGTGCCGAAAAAGCATTCACCTTTGCTGAAATTGCAGCGCTTATTTCTGAAGTAAGCGGAACAGAAATTAATTATGTTTCTCCAAATCCTGAAGAATTTGCTAAAACTTTAAAAGGTTATGGCGTACCTCAACCGGCCATCGATATGACTGTGATGTTTGCCAAAGGAATTGCTCAGGGTGAATTTGATGAAACAGCAACTACCTACAGAGATTTCACCGGTAATGAACCTACTTCTCTAAAAACTTTTTTAGCGGATACTTACGGGAAGTAAATTTTTAAATGATCTCCAATATAAAAAGGCTTTCAAAATTTGAAAGCCTTTTTTATTATCGTTTAAAAGAATTAAGCTGTGATTTTAATTCTTCCATCGAAGCTTGTAATTGTCGGAGCATACTATTTTCTGAGTTCGCATCTAAACTAAAGGTGAGTTTACTCGTTACTTGCCACAACTCTTGAATATCTGAAACTTTAACTTCAAAAGGAGCATATTCTTCATTTAAAGAAATCAATCGTATTTTAGAAGGATCTGCTAATTTATGTAATTTTTTTACCACGACTGTATCGTACATCACGACTACATAAATTTTATGATCGCTTGCATCCGATAAACTTGGGATGGCTTTTGCCAACACCCAATCCTCAGGTCTTAAATTTGGCATCATACTATCTCCTTCTACCTGAAAACCTCGATAGGTAGCATTTCTATACTGCGGAAGCGGAAAATCGAACGCCGGCAGTTGTCGGTACCAATCTACATCTTGAATATTATGCGGATAGCCGGCAGCAGCTTTTTGGTTAACCATCGTAATATTCTCATTATCTTCCACATCGACCGTAATTACTTTTGGCATCGTATCGACCTGATGCAAAGGCAAATATTTTTGATGACTTTGTCCGTATAACCAAAGTGGATTAATGTTGAATTGCTTCAACAATTCCATGACCACCGTCCCGGAGAGTTTGGTACGACCGCGTTCTATATCGGCAGTAGTATTTTTTACTCCTAGACGCTCGGCAAATTCAGCTTGTGTAAACTGATTTTCATCTCTAATTTCTTTAAAACGTTTAATCTCGATTCCTAATTCCATATCGTAAAGATAACAGGATTAGGAAATAATCCAAAATATAAAAGGATATTTTCCCTTATTCAGCAATTAATTTTCTTTTCTTAAGACGTTTCAACTGAACAGCAAGCGCATAAAAGATAGCGATCGCTAACGGAATTGAAATTAGCAAGTACCGTAACCCCATATCTTGCGTATCGATAATTTCACCGGAAGATGAGATGATAAAACTGGAAAAAGAAGTGATGATGTAAAGCAATCCGCCAATTAATCCGCCGGCAATACCAGCATTACTCGGGTAATAAATCATATTATTGGTAAAGTAATTGGTAAAAATAAAGCCGGAACAAATATGAATTAAAAAAGCAAAAGCGATCAATACATATAAAGTATCGAAATTAAAGCTTAGTAATACTAACAAAGAAATTAGCGCCAATTGAACGATTACAGCAAACTTATTTTTTGGAGCAAAAGGATAAAAATTAAATCGCTTACTCAAAATACCACCGATCATCCAAGAAATTCCTAGGATCAATGTACAATACCCAATCACTACCGGATTAAAATTAAAATGTTGTTCTACCACAAAAGGACCTGCAATATTAAAAACCATCACCACCGAATAAGCTAAGCCTAAAATTAGGATACCCAACACAAAAGCCCTGTTTCTTAACATTACCCGATATAATTTTGTTGTTTTTTTCAAGTTGAATTTTTTAACTACTCGAATGGTTTCCCCACTAAAAACAGCTTCAGCAATAAAAAGTAACGCCGCGTAAATAGCTAGAAAGTAAAAATTAGCTTGCCAGTTGAATAATTCTTCTAAATAACCGCCAAGAAAAGGAGCGATAATGGGACCACAAGACCAAACGATCGTAAAATAGCTTAGGTAGTGTTTTCTTCTTTCGGTATCGTAAACATCTACAAAATAAGCTCTCTTGGCGACCACCACAAAAGCTGTACCGATACCTTGTACAATTCGCCAAAAAGAAATTAACCAGACTTCGTCGGTAAATGTTACCGCCAAACTACTTACAAATAATGCTGCTAACGAAATTAATAACGGTTTATATCGTCCCACACTATCTAAAACACTTCCTACAAATAATTGCGCAAAACCATAACTTAAGAAAAAACAGGTTAACGTAAATTGAATACTACTTTCTGAAACCGATAGATCTTTCGCCATCGAAGGGAAAGAAGGCAAGTAAACATCGGTCATAAATCCAGATAATGGAATCGTGAAAAAAGTAATAATGGTAGCGATTTTCTTTTGTCGTTCAGTAGCGGTTCGAAGATGCATATGGCTCGTAGAAATAAATAAATTGTATAAGTCGTTATTATCTCTTCACCTTTCAAGCTAACTTAATTTTATTCAACTCAATTTTAACATCAACGATTTTCTAACCGAAGGATAATTTCCATAAGTTTGTAATATATCCATATTTATATGAATTTTGATCGAATAAAAGAAAAACTCAATATTCTTGCCGATGCTGCGAAGTACGATGTTTCTTGTTCTAGTAGCGGCAGCAAACGGCAAAATAAAGTGAAAGGACTTGGGGATTCTAGCGGAATGGGTATTTGCCATAGTTATACCGAAGACGGGCGTTGTGTTTCGTTATTAAAAATTTTGCTCACCAATCATTGTATTTTCGATTGCGCCTATTGTGTAACTCGAAAAAGTAATGACATTCAACGAGCAGCTTTTAAAGTGCAAGAAGTAGTCGATCTAACGATTAATTTTTATCGTCGAAATTATATTGAAGGACTTTTTTTGAGTTCAGGTATTTTTAAAAGTCCCGACACCACAATGGAACGTTTGGTGCAAGTAGCCAAGAAGCTTCGGTTAGAAGAAAATTTTAATGGTTATATTCATTTGAAATCAATTCCCGGAGCGAGTGATGAGTTGATGCACGAAGCAGGTTTGTATGCCGATCGGCTTTCTGTAAATATTGAAATTCCCACACGAGAAGGTCTTAAATTGCTAGCGCCCGATAAAGACCGAAAAGATTTTCTTCAACCTATGAAAAAGGTAAAAGATGAAATTATTCGGCATAAATCTGAAAAGAAAATCATTAAAAGTACTCCCAAATTTGCTCCCGCCGGGCAAAGTACACAAATGATCGTCGGCGCAACCAACGAAACCGATGCACAAGTGATGTATACCGCTGCTTACTTCTATAAAAAGTACCAGATGAAACGGGTATATTATTCGGGATATATTCCGGTGAGTTATGATCCTAGATTACCCTCTATTGGAACCGATGTGCCTTTGTTACGAGAGAATCGATTATATCAAGCCGATTGGTTGATGCGTTTCTACGGATTTTCTATTGAAGAATTACTCAACAAAGAACATCCTAATCTCGACAGTGATGTAGACCCAAAACTGAGTTGGGCGTTGCGAAATTTACATTTATTCCCGGTCGATGTGAATAAAGCCGATAAACAAATGCTGGCTCGAATTCCCGGACTCGGAATGAAGTCTGTCTACAAAATTTTAGGCGCTAGAAAATACCGAAATCTTAATTGGGAACATTTAAAAAAAATCGGAGTTGCGCTCAATCGCGCTAAATATTTTATGGTTTGCAATTCAAAAGAATGGGAGAAAAAAGACCTTTCTGCAATGAATATTAAAAGTTTGATCTTACAAAATTCGAGTAGCAAATTCAGAAATACGTATAATAATCAGTTGAATTTATTTGATAAACAAGATGCGTTGATTCAAAATTAGCATAGAAGTAAGAAAAGCTTCAACTAATTTTAAAATTAGGATGAGATGCTTAAACAAGTTCAGCATGACGACATTAAAATTGAAATAAAAAATGATCTTTATTTACGACGCTTCTTTTGAAGGTTTTCTGACGGCAGTTTTTATGGCTTATGAATATAAATGTAAGCAGCCAAAAATTATAAAGAAAGAAAAATTTATGGGTGATTTTTTTGAAGAAGTTGAAGAGGTCATCACTTCTGAAGAAAAAGCAACTCGCGTGTGGAAAAAGGTAAAAGCTAAATGTGGTTCTCGTGGAACTCAACAAATTTATTGGGCATTTTTAAGCGAACTCGATGAAATTGAAAATACTTTATTTCAATACATTCAACATGCCTTAGCTTCCACTAAAGATATTGCCAAAGACTATGCGCATCCTGCGGTTTTGAAAGTAGCTCAAACGGTAAAACAGGTTGGCAGAGAAAAACACCGAATGGATGCTTTTGTACGCTTCAGAAAAACAAAAGATGCGATTTATTTTGCCACGGTAGAACCCGATTTTAATGTGTTACCGCTCAATGCCAAGCATTTTAAAAACCGCTATGCCGATCAAAAATGGTGCATTTACGATTTAAAAAGAAACTTCGGAATTTTTTATAATCTGGAGAAAGTAGAAATTATTCAGCTTGAGTTGCCCACTTCTATTTTAGAAACTTCTACCGACTTTTTTACAACGGAAGAAATTCAGTTTCAACACTTATGGAAAAATTATTTTGACAGTACCAATATTAAATCTAGAAAAAATACCAAACTTCACCAACAACACGTCCCCAAACGCTATTGGAAATATTTAAGTGAAAAGTATTTATAAGCTTAAAATGTTAAATAAATCTTAAAACATTACTTTGCATTACCAAGTACTGTAACAAATCTTATTCTTCAGCGTCATACTAGTATAAATCATTCATCAACAATCAAAAACACAATATTATGAATACTGTAAATTTATCATTAGACCAAGCAAGTACAAAAACTTTAGAAAACGATAGCCACTATTCTACTGTGAATAGCCGTAAAAAGTTTTGGAACAGCAAACGCCGATATTTAATTAGTTAAAAAATTGTTCTCATTCATCAATCAACGGCGTAAAAGCTTAGCAAATTGCTAAGCTTTTTTTATTTTTAAGTATGAAAGATAATTTCTCTAAAGATTCTCATCTCTACGCAAAGTATCGCCCCACTTATCCTTCTGCTTTATTTACTTATATTTTTAGTTTACTTGAAACTAAAGACCATGCTTGGGATTGCGCTACCGGTAACGGGCAAGTCGCCACGCAACTGGCTAAGGAATTTCAAGTAGTTGAAGCCACAGACATTAGTGCTTTACAACTTGAACAAGCTCCCAAATTGGCTCATATTCATTATTCAATTCAAGCGGCAGAGCAAACAAAATTTGAAAAAGATCAATTCGATTTAATTACGGTTGCCCAAGCGATCCATTGGTTTGATTTTGAAAAGTTTTATGCTGAAGTCAATCGAACTTTAAAACCCAACGGAATTTTAGCGGTTATGGGTTATGGTTTACTAAGTATTTCTCCGGAAATAGATCTCATTATTCATCATTTCTATAATAATATTATTGGTGAATATTGGGATGAAGAACGAAAATACATTGAAGAAAACTATGCTACAATTCCGTTTTCATTTGAAGAAATTAAAACTCCTAAATTTGAAATTACCTATGAGTGGACGGCAGAAAATCTTTTGAATTACCTCTACACCTGGTCTGCTGTAAAACACTATGAAAAGGATAAGAATGAATCTCCGCTACTCCTTATTCAGCAACAATTAAAAGAAACTTGGGGAGCTAAAAAACGAAAAGTTACTTTTCCTGTTTTACTACGAGTAGGAAAGAAAAAATCCTTTTCAGCTTAACTAAAAAGGATTTTTTGTATTCAATATTTATACTAAGTCTAGCTTAGAAAAATTTTTAATTACTGAATTTCTGCACTCAAACCTGCTTCTAACAATGCGCTACAACGAGGTTCTAGATCGTCGTAATCTCCGGTTTTAACTGCACATTTGCCTTTATAATGTATAAGCATCGTGCATTGTTCTGCTTGTAAAGGATCGTGATCACACGTATTCATGAGCATTTCGATAACATAATCAAATGTATTTACATCGTCGTTAAAAACCACGATTTCATTCTGTCTTGTTTCCTCTGTTTGCGTGAGTAACTCTTCTAAAACTTCTTCTTGTACACTCATATCTAAGATTTTAACCACTTAAAATTAATAAACAATCTTCAAAAAATAAATTATTTAACAAATTTCGCTGCAATCCAACCTTCTCGTTCTAAGTGACTTTCATAAGTTAACCCTAGATTTTCACAAGATTCTTGAATAATTTTTAAATCTTCTTGGTAAAAACCACTTAAAAATAATTTTCCGTTAGCATTTAGGCAATTCACATAAGTTGCCATATCGTTTAACAAAATGTTGCGGTTGATGTTTGCTATAATCGCATCGTAATTTTTACCCTCTAGCAAAGTCGCATCACCTTCATAAGCGGTGATATGCTCACAATTATTTCTTTCTATATTTTCGATGGTATTTAGGTAACACCAATTATCAATATCGATCGCATCGAGGGGTTTTGCTCCTTTCATTTCTGCTAAAATGGCTAAAACTCCGGTACCACAACCCATATCTAATACTTTTTGATCGCGCCAGTTTTCTTTTAAAATATGCTGAATCATCATATGCGTGGTCGCGTGATGTCCGGTACCAAAAGACATTTTAGGTTCGATCACAATATCAAATTCAGTTTCTAATTTTGGATGAAAAGGCGCGCGAACTTGGCAAAGCTCATCGACAATGATCGGTGAAAAGTTTTTCTCCCATTCTTCATTCCAATTCACTTGCTCTATATCTTCTGAAGTGTAAGTGATCTCGAATTCTTCGGAAGTCAAGATCTGAACTTCGTCTAACATATTTTCTTGAAAATCTTCAGCAATAATAAAAGCTTGCAAACCGGTTTCTGTTTCTACAAAACTTTCGAAGCCTAACTCTCCTAATTCGGCAATAAGAATTTCTGTGGCCGGTTGCACGGGTTCTACTGTAAAATAAAAGCCTTTATACGATGGATTCATACTCTTTAAATAATTTGCTGCAAAAGTACGGAATACTAAATTTTAAATACGAAAAAAGCCTCACTTAAATGAAGTAAGGCTTTTGATATTTTTTGCGCAAGGGATGGAAGTGGCATCCTTTTTTAGATTCCTGCCTGCGCAGGAAGTTGAAAAAGATATAACGTACAGCCCGACCCGCTAGGGTTGCGCCCAGAATAGTTTAGTAAGAATTAGCAATCGCTAAAAAGTCGTCTGCTTTTAAAGACGCTCCACCAATTAAACCTCCGTCTACGTCTGGCTTAGCAAAAATTTCTTTCGCATTTGCAGGCTTTACACTACCTCCGTAAAGTATAGCCACTTGATCGGCGATTTCTTGGTTGAACGCTTCAGCAATCATTTTTCTAATTTCGGCGTGCATTTCTTGTGCTTGTTCAGGCGAAGCGGTTTCTCCCGTACCAATCGCCCAAACCGGTTCGTAAGCTAATACGATATTCCTCCAAGAGCTAGCTTCAATGTGAAAAAGTCCGTTTTGTAATTGTTCTTTTACCACTTCAAAATGCTTGTCTGCTTTACGGTCTTTTAACTCTTCACCGAAGCAAAAAATCACTTTCATATCGTGTTTTAGAGCAGTATTTACTTTTTCTGCTAACAGCTCATCGCTTTCGTGAAAGATAGAACGACGCTCGCTATGCCCAAGAATAACCGTTTCTACGCCAACGCTTTTTAACATACTCGGAGAAACCTCTCCTGTAAAAGCTCCGTTTTCGTTTTGGTGCATATTTTGAGCAACAACCGTGATCGGCGTTTCTTTAGTCGATTGAAATGCAGGGTATAAATTGGTAAACGACGGCGCTACCATTAATTTCACATCGCTTGGGATGCTTTCTGCTTTATTTTTAAGTCCGCCTAAAAGTTCTTCCATTTCTGCTAGGTCGCAGTTCATTTTCCAGTTTCCGGCTACAATTTTTTCTCTCATTATTGTGTTTGTTTTGGTTTGAATTTTAAGTGTTAGTGATTTTTGGGTCTAACCACCCATATATAATATCTACAAAAATATTGATTAATATGAACATAAGCGCAATGATTAACACCGCACCCATAATTATCGGTAAATCTAAGGTATTTAAAGCATCTACAATTTCTTTCCCTAAACCGTTCCACCCGAAAATGTATTCTACAAAAACGGCTCCTGCTAACATCGATGCAAACCAACCGGAAATTGCGGTCACTACCGGATTCAATGCATTTTTTAAAGCGTGTTTTCTAATAATTTGTGCGGAAGAAAGTCCTTTTGCTCTGGCGGTTCTAATGTAATCTTGCTGCAAGACTTCCAGCAAAGAATTTCGCATTAATTGAATAACGACGGCTAAAGGTCTAATCCCTAAAACTAAAGCCGGTAAAATTAAATTTTTAAACTGAAGTTGATTTTGTTCTCCAAAATCGTCGAGCTCATATAAACTTCCGGTAATATTTAAATGCGTGTATTCGTGCAACACATAACCAAACAACCAAGCAAAAAGAATGGCGCTAAAAAATGAAGGAACGCTCATCCCTAAAGTGCTCAATACCTGAATAGTTTTATCTAAAGCTGAATCTTTTTTTAAGGCTGAAATGATTCCGAAGAAGATACCAATTAGCAAAGCAATTACGATGGCTGAAACTGCCAAGACAAATGTATTGGGCAAAGTTTCGGCAATAACACTCGATACTTTTTGTCCGTTTTTCTGAAAAGATTCTCGCAAATATGGTGTTTTTAAAGCGACATCCGTTTCATTTAAACTAAAAAGAACTGCGGCATGATATTTTTCTTCTGCTAAATATGTGTAATCTTCTTTTTGAGTAGAATGAAATGATATGGGTGAAAGATCATTTAAGTAATAAAAATATTGTGTTGATATTGGCTGATCGAAACCATACTTTGCTCGAACGGCTTGCAGTTGCTCCTCACTTTCGTTTTGTCCCAACATCATTTGGGCAGGATCGCCCGGTAAGACATTAAAAAGAAAAAATATAACCGTGGTTACTCCAAATAAAGTGAGTATGGCATAACCGATTTTATTTAAGATATAACTGAGCAAATACGTTATTTTCTAGCCGAATTGAACCTCCATTTTACCTGTAGTTTTGTACCGGATTGTGTTTCAACATTTTTAAATTGCGGGGCAATCAACGTAATGAGTGCCGCAATGATAGCAATATGCCAAGAAGCTAAATCTATCTGTAAAACAAATTTCGCAAAAAGCATTATTGGTAAGGCTAGTGCAATAAAACACAAAATATGAAGTAGGTATGGAAGTGCTTTTTTCATCTTGATATTTTCACTTTAATTATTTCAATTCTAAATCGTCTGCATCGTTATAATGCACTTTTTGAATAATTACTCCGTCTTCAATGGTCACTAATCCCGGATTAGAACGCACAATGGTTTTTATAGCCGTTTCATCGGTAAAATAGAAAGGAAAATTAAAGCCGTAAGTTTCTTTTACTTGATTAGTTTCGGTTGGTCCCGAAGCTGATAAAGCCACTACTCGATAACCGTTTTCTTCTGCTTTTTGCACAGCAGACTTAATTTTTGACCAGCCCTGATTTTCAGATTTTGAAAGGTTGTAAGCCACGACTAATAATACTTTTTCTTCGTCTAAAATTTCGTCGGTATCATCTCCTTCACGATTATAAAAACCAAAATCATGGATCGGCGGAATGATCTCCCCTTCTTTAGGCTGCATTCCTTCTTGAATTACCGTACCTTCTTTATAAGCTCTAAAATCAATAGCCGGCAGATGCATGAGTACGTGATAAGTGAAACCTAAACAACCGATAAAGACTAAAAAGACAATCCATTTATTAGCAGAAGAAAGTTCAAACAAAGGTTTAAAATATTTTCCTTTTATAAAGATGAGTAAAATTAAAACGAGTAAGACTACATCTTTCCAAAACGATTGCCACGGCGTTAAGGGTAAAGCATCACCAAAACAACCACAATCGGTCACTTTATTAAAATAAGCTGAATAGAACGTGAGGAAAGTGAAGAAAATAATCATTAACAATAAACTCCACATCGTAAACTTTTTGCGATAACCCAAAATGAGCATCACTCCCAAAAGCAACTCATAGATCACTACAAAAACTGCGACCCCTAAAGCGAATGGTTGTAAAAAAGGTAAATTTAAAACGTCTTCTCCAAAATATTCTTGCAGTTTATACGAAAACCCGACCGGATCATTCATTTTAATAAAACCACTGATGATAAAAAATATACCAACAAATATTCTTGCGATGCCTACTATTGCTTTCATCTTCTATATTAAATTCCAAATTTTAAAATACAAATTCCAAACTATTATTTATGTCTGAACTTTATAAATTTTATATTCTAATTTAGCTTGTTATCGTCATTCCTGACTTGATCCGGAATCTCATTTCATTTATATTCATAACCGGATGCGAGCCTGAATCAACACTTCGACTCCGCTCAGTGTGACGATTAATTTTCCAATAAAATCAGCGCAAAAACCGAGTAATTAATCATGTCTTGATAATTAGCATCGATGCCTTCACTTACTAAGGTTTTTCCTTTATTATCTTCAATTTGTTTTACGCGAAGTAACTTTTGCAAAATTAAATCGGTAAACGAACTTACCCTCATATCTCGCCAAGCTTCTCCGTAATCATGATTTTTATTTTCCATGAGTTGCTTGGTTGCTGCCACCATTTTATCGTAAAGTTGTGTGGCTTCTTCTTCTCCCAAATCGGGTTGCTCGACCACTCCTTTTTCTAGCTGAATTAACGCCATGATCGAATAATTAATTATCCCGATAAACTCCGGCACTTCTCCTTCATCTACTTTACGTTCAGCGTTTTCCTGAAGTCCTCGAATACGTTGTGCTTTAATAAAAATTTGATCGGTTAGCGATGGTAAACGTAAAATTCGCCAAGCACAACCATAATCTTTCATCTTTTTTAAAAACAAATCACGACACTTTTCAATAATCGCATCGTATTGCGTAGAGGTATTTTGCATAGAAACGCTGTATTTTGCGTAAATTTCGGAGAAAATTTTAAGTTACACCAAATTTAATTCAAAATTCTCGATGAATATCAACTGCAAAGGGCAACTTTTAGACCTTACCACTCCCAAAGTAATGGGAATTTTAAACTTAACCCCCGATTCTTTTTATGACGGCGGAAAATATTCAACTCCGAAGACTGTTATAGAACAAACTGAAAAAATGCTGAAAGAAGGCGCTACTTTTATCGATGTTGGTGCTTACAGTTCTCGTCCCGATGCTCAACATATTACGGAAGAAGAAGAGTTAAGTCGAATTGTACCGATCATCGAATTATTAGTAAAAGAATTTCCTGAAATTTTACTTTCCATCGATACCTTTAGAAGTAAAGTTGCACAAGAAACCGTAAATGCCGGAGCAGCTATAATTAATGATATTTCCGGCGGAAGTTTAGACAAGCAAATGTTCGAAACCGCAGCAAAACTTCAAGTTCCTTATATTTTAATGCATATGAAGGGAACACCACAAACGATGAAAAAAGAAAATAACTACGAGCATATGCTGCAAGAGATCATTTTTTATTTTTCTGAAAAAGTTGCTCAACTACGCGAATTAAAGGTGAATGATATTATTATAGATCCCGGATTTGGTTTTGCAAAAGACACTACACAAAATTTTGAATTGATGAATCATTTAAGTGAATTAAATGCGTTAGAATTACCAATGCTTGTCGGTATTTCTCGAAAATCGATGATTTATAAAACCTTAGACCTTCAACCCCAAGAAGCACTCAACGGGACTACTTTTCTAAACACCGTTTCGCTACTTGCCGGCACTAAAATCTTAAGAGTTCACGACGTGAAAGAAGCCGTAGAATGTGTAAAATTATACGAACAACTTAAAAACTAATTTTAGTACATTTACAAAAAAGACGCTTTTGGAATCTCTTGATTTTTTAGACTTACGAATTTTAGATGTCATCGATATTGTGCTTGTAGCCGTATTGCTTTACTACATTTACAAGCTCGTAAAGGGTAGCGCTGCTATTAATATTTTTATTGGGATTGTGATCGTTTACCTCGCCTGGAAACTCACCCAACTTCTAAAAATGGAAATGTTAAGCAGTATTCTCGGGCAATTTATTGGTGCAGGAATGTTTGCATTAATTGTGGTCTTTCAGCAAGAAATCAGAAAGTTTCTTTTAATGGTTGGTTCTACCAATTTCGGGAATAAGCGCAATTTTTTACGTCAGTTAAAATTTATGCGTGACGATGAGCAAGAGATTTCAACCAATATCAATGCGATCGTAAAGGCTTGCGAAAGTATGGGAAAAACCAATACCGGAGCATTAATTGTTATTCGAAGAAATACCCAACTTGATTTTGTAAAAACCTCTGGAGACGCAATGGATATTGAACTCAACCAACCCATTATCGAATCTGTTTTTTATAAAAACAGTACTTTACACGATGGCGCGATGGTAATTGAAGACAATAAAATTACGGCGACTCGAGTAATCTTACCGGTTTCTAACGATAGAAGCATACCTCTTCGTTTTGGACTTAGACACCGTGCAGCTGTGGGAATCACTGAAAAAACCGATGCCCTTGCGTTGGTGGTGAGTGAAGAAACCGGACAAACCTCGTACATTAAAAACGGGTCTTTCGAAATTTTTGATACTTATGAGCAACTTGCTCAAAAACTTAATGCCGATCTAAAGTAAAAATGAATTGCAAGAATTGCCAAGTTTCGCTAAAGGTAACCGACCATTATTGTCACGAATGTGGCGCTAAAGTAATCAATAGAAGACTAACTTTTAAGCACGCTTGGGAAGAGTTTAGTACAATTTTTCTGAATTACGACAATACCTTTTTAAAAACCTACGCCCACTTATTTACAAAACCTCATATTGTTATAGGCGATTATATAAATGGGGTTCGAAAAAAATATTTAAATGTGGTAAGCTACATCACCATCGCTTTAACATTGGCAGGTTTTCAGGTTTTTATACTAAAAAACTTTTATCCGGAAACTTTAGATATTTCGCAAATTCAAGGTAGTGAATACAATCCGATGAATATGGATTGGTTCTTTGATTATCAAACGCTCTTCTTTTTCTTAAATATACCAATTAGCGCTTTTATTGCTAAGATCTCTTTTTTCAGACAGAAAAAATTCAACTATGTCGAGCACTTGGTAATTATGGCTTACGTGGTAGGACAATTTACCATTACTTCTACCCTACTTATTATTTTATCGAGCGCATTGGGTCTCAATTTTTATTTGATTGGCAACATCTTAAACATTCTCCTTATTATTTATACAACGATTACTTACAAAAATCTATTTGCCATAAATATGAAAGAAACGATGATAGGGACACTACTTTTCTTTCTAATACTAACTATAACTTTTATAGCAGGCAGCGTTCTTTGGGCATTTTATTTATACCAGTCTGGTGCTTTTGAAAATTTAAATTAATTGAAGAATTAAGCCTCTTCTTCTTGCATAAACTGTACTTCATAAAGATTACGGTAGTAACCATTTTCTTGCTGAAGTAATTGTTGATGGTTACCAATCTCTACAATTTGACCAGCGTCCATCACTATAATTTTATCGGCTTTTTTTACAGTTGCCAAGCGGTGTGCGATTACGATCGAAGTTCTTCCTTTAGTGATTTTATCGGTTGCTTCTTGTATAAGTTGCTCGCTATAACTATCGACAGAAGAAGTAGCTTCATCTAACACCAAAATACTCGGGTTACTTACATAAGCTCTTAAAAATGCGATGAGTTGTCGTTGCCCGGATGATAACATCACTCCACGTTCTTTTACATTGTAATAATAACCGTTAGGCAAAGTTTCAATAAACTTATTTACACCAATTTGTTTCGCGGCTTGGATTACTTCTGCTTCGGTAATACTTTCATTATTCAGGGTGATGTTACTCATAATCGTATCGGCGAATAAGAACACATCTTGCAATACGACGGCAATTTCATTCCGAAGGGATTTTAACGTGAAATCTTTTATATTAATATTATCTACTGAAATGCTTCCGCTGTCAATTTCGTAAAACCTACTTAACAGGTTAATGATTGTACTTTTTCCGGCACCTGTTGCTCCTACAATCGCAATGGTTTCTCCGGCTTTCACTTCAAAAGAAATTCCTTTTAAAACTTCTTCATTTTCAATATAGCTGAAGCGAACATCTTTAAACTGAATTTCACCTACTAAATTTTTCGCTTCTTTATTTCCGTTATTTTCAATAGTCGATTCGGTATCTAAAATTCCGAAGACACGATTTGCAGCGACCATTCCCATTTGTAGGGTATTAAATTTATCGGCAATTTGACGCAACGGTCTAAAAAGCATTTGTGCTAATTCTATAAACATCACCACCGTACCGAGTGAAAGTGTATTACCTTCTACCACGCGCAACCCTCCAAACCAAACAATAAGACCAATCGTGATCGAAGAAGAAATTTCTGCAATCGGAAAAAAGATAGAGTTATACCAAACGGTTCTCACCCAAGCATTTCTGTGTTTATCATTTATATCTTTAAAACGTTCATATTCGGTTTCTTCACGACCAAAAATTTGAACGATCTTCATACCGGTGATTCGCTCTTGCACAAAAGAATTTAGATTAGAAACTTGTGTTCTTACCTCTTCAAAAGCGACTTTCATTTTTTTCTGAAATACGCGTGTGGCGTATAAAATAAAGGGTAAAACTGCTAAAACAAGTAGCGTAAGCTTCCAACTCATAAAAAACATCACACCCAACACTACCAACATTTTTAGCAAATCACTAATAATCATAAACAAGCCCTGACTAAATATACTGGCAATTGTTTCTATATCACTTACTGCGCGCGTCACTAATCTTCCTACTGCCGATTTATCGTAATATTGCTTTTTAAAATTAAGCATATGTTCGAATAAATTCACCCGAATATCTCTTACTACTTGCTGTCCTAACCAGTTGGCAAAAAAGATAAAACTGAATTGACAAACTACTTCTAAAACTAACGCGCCGATCATTAAGCCCACATACAACAGCAGGTTTTCACCATCTTTAGGCACAATACTTTCATCGATCGTTAATTTGGTAAGGTAAGGTCGTGCGACTGCAAAACCAGAAAGTAAGATCGCAGCAATGGCTACAAAATAAAAAGTTAGTTTATAAGGTTGCGTATACCTTAATAACCTTTTGAATAAATCAAAATCGAATGCATTACCGCTCTTGCCAGCCATATTACTTTATTAAAATCGAATTAGGGTATTCTACTTGGGTTAAAAATAAACCTTTTGCATCGACAGATTTTCCTGCTTCGCTACGGTTTCTACTTTTAATGATATGGTGTAAATCTTCAACATCGAGCTTACGCAAACCAATTTCGATAAGCGTTCCTACAATGGCACGCACCATATTTCTTAGAAATCTGTCGGCTTTAATGGTAAAAACCAACAAATTTTCTTTTTGCTCCCACGCTGCAAAACTAATATCGCAATTGTACGTAAAAACATCGGTTTTAGACTTTGAAAAGCATTTAAAATCTTTATAATCCAACAAGATTTTCGCGGCTTCATTCATCTTATCGATATCTAAACTTTTCTTGATGTAATACGAATAATCTCTACTGAAAGGATCTTTGCTCGTACTTACGTAATATTTATATTGTCTCGCCACCGCATCAAAACGAGCGTGCGCTTCTTCTTGAACTTGATAGATGGAGTTGATCGCAACTTCATCGGGTAACAAGGTATTCAGTTTAAACTGAAGTTGCGCTTCATTAATTTTATCTTCAACATCAACATGTGCAATAAGCTGTTTGGCGTGAACACCGGCATCGGTACGTCCGGCACCAACTACCGCAATATTTTGCTGAAAAGCTACCGACAATGCTTTCTCGAGAATTTCTTGTACAGAAATAGCATTGGGTTGTATTTGCCAACCGTGAAATGCAGAACCATCGTAAGCTAAATCTATAAAATACCTCAAGGTTTCTTATTTTTGCTCGGCAAAGATACTTAAACAAAAATTTCTAAGTAACGAAACCCTTTTAATTCATTTTGAAAAAAATACTTCTCCTTAGCGACAACCATAGTTATATTGATGATCGAATTTTATCTTATGCTGAAGCTGCCGATGAGATTTGGCATGCGGGCGATATTGGCGACTTAAAAGTTACCGATGCCTTAGCAGAAAAAGCTCCATTAAAAGCGGTCTTTGGTAATATCGACAACCACAAAGCAAGAAAAGAGTTCCCGTTAGTGAATCGCTTTTATTGTGAAGAAGTTGAAGTGCTTATTACTCATATTGGCGGTTATCCGGGAAAATACTCGCCGGCTATTAGAGAAGAGATTCAGCAAAAACCTCCACAATTATTTATTAGCGGTCACTCACACATTTTAAAAGTAATGCACGATAAAAAGTTAGGACTATTACATATAAATCCTGGAGCTTGCGGCAAACATGGTTTTCATCAGGTTCGTACGATGTTACGATTTACCATCGACGGAAAAAAAATAGACAACCTAGAAGTCATTGAATTAGGAAAACGCTAAAACTAAAAAACCCAAAAGACAAAGCTTTTGGGTTTTTACGCACTAATACTACTAAGATGTTAGGTTTATCGTAAACGGTCTGCAGATTTTACGAGAGCTTCATCCTTTTTAATGGCCTTATTGGCCAACACTAAAAAAACGATAGAAAGCACCGGAGTTAGCATCCCAATACCTTTCTCTGAAATTTGCATTTCTCCAGGTAGCGCTTGCGACCAGTAAACAAAAAATCCTAGTAAAATAAAGTTTAATATTATATTTAAACGCCCCAAAACAAATTGAAGCTTTCTATTTTTAAATAAAAAAATGGTGATCAAGGCTAACACCGCGCTCACCCCAAAAAATGCCAAAGTCGTTAATTGATCTAAAGCCAACACAGCTGAACCATCTTCTTTATACCATAAGGGTAATAAAAAAGCTCCTACTGCGCTTAACAAAATTACCAATAATAAGTATATACTTTGTATTCTTTGAATCATAATTTTTTCAAAAACTGAAAACAAAAATAAAAGATTCTTTTTAAAATAGCACTTTAAAAATTAAAATAAAGTTGTATAATTGCATATACAATTCGTAACCACTTCAATAAAGGTTACTTACAACTTCATTTTTTTATTCTTCGTTAGAAAGAAAAAACAAACCCTATAAAAAACAACTTTTATATATTTTTTGAATAAATGTTAGAAATTTCAGAATTAAAAGCAAAGAAACTCCCAGAGCTTCAGGAGATTGCTAAAACTTTAAACGTACCAAAATACAGGACTTTAAAGAAATTAGATCTAGTTTACCAAATTTTAGATTATCAAGCTGCAAATCCTAAAAAAGCGCAAGAAGCACTTACTGAAGACTCAAACTCGAGCAAAGAAACTCCAGAAAAAACAGACAATAAACGACCTCGCACTAAAAGAACCAGAACTATTCCTGGCGCAGTAAGTAAGCCTACTGAAAAGAGCGAGAAGCCTGAGACTCCTAAAAAAGCTG